>Ga0209755_10000472_pt1 | contig 73478 bp, 73 predicted proteins | sample TergutCo191P1_FD_187301 | JGI IMG/M metagenome (GOLD analysis project Ga0209755, IMG submission 187301) | Cornitermes sp. P1 segment gut microbial communities from Petit-Saut dam, French Guiana - Co191P1 (SPAdes) (version 2) | ecosystem: Host-associated > Arthropoda: Insects > Digestive system...
GCCCCGCAGAAAATAGACCCCGCCCAAAATCACCACAGCGGCGACCGCAACAGCTATATGCCAATACTTATAAATATACTCCAAAGAAATCCCCCCACAAATTAAGGAGAAAAAGTCAAATGAAAAAACTTACGCTAATTGCATTATATCTTGTTCTCGCGAACATTTCCACCCTTCACGCAACAGAAATTTCCGCAAGTTCCGCTATTGTAGTAGACATTCAGACAGGATTCATTCTATACGAAAAGAACATGCACGAACAGCATTATCCGGCAAGTATCACAAAGGTAATGACAGCGCTGATAGCACTGGAACAGTACGGCACACGGCTTGACGAGCAGGTTTACTTCTCAAACGAGGCGGTTTACGGCATCCCGTGGAACTCCAGTCATATCGCTATGAACGCGGGCGAGAGCCTGACGATGGAAGACGCGCTGTACGGCTTGATGCTTGCTTCCGCAAACGAAGTGGCAGGCGCAATAGCGGAACACATAGGCGGAGATATGGCGGGCTTCGCAACACACATGAACCGCCGCGCAGCCGCACTGGGCGCGGAAAACACGCACTTTACCAACTCAAGCGGACTGCACGACCCCGCGCAAATCACCACAGCCTACGACATGGCGCTAATCTTCCGCGAAGCCATCCGACATCCGAAATTTGTCGAACTAATCTCCACCGTGCGGCATGATATCCCGCCGACGGAATTTCAGCCGCTGTACCGCGAGTTGTTGAACTCGAACAGGATGCTGCGCCCGGGGCAGCACTACAGCCCGTCAGTAGTGGGCGGCAAGACGGGTTTTACCAATGAAGCCCGCCACACACTGGTCACTTACGCAATCCGCGGCGACCGCGAGCTGTTAGTAGTCACCTTGCACGGCGAGGGCGCAAGGCTGTACACCGACACACGCGATTTGCTGAACTATGCCTTCGCGATTCCGTATGAACAGACGCCGCTTTTTTCGCGTTCACAGCATGTCCATACCGTCCCCGTATACGACGGATGGAACCGCCAAAGCACACAAATCGGCGAAGTACAGCTGTTGGTTCCGGAAAATGTGTATTTGGAAATCCCGCCGAGCTTTGATATCGCCGAGGCGCATTATCAGTTCTACGCGCCGTCACGCCTGACCGCGCCAATCCAAGCCGGGCAGAACATCGGCAGGGTCGTCTACGGCATACGCGGCATCACGATGGGCGATATCCAGCTACGTGCCGCAAACACTATCCTGCCGCCCGCCCCGCCGGAAGCCGCCGAAGAACCGGTCGCTTACGAAGAACTCCCCGCAGCCGAACCGCTGCCGGTAAGCCGCCTAGACGAGCTGCTTGAAAATTATCTGCTGACCGTGGCGCTTCCGCTAATCATTTTCATACTGGGCTTAATGCTGTCAGTAGCTATGCTGCGGGTGCATCACACCAGACGGCAGGCGCGGCTTGGGCGGTTTTCGGTAATCGGCAGCCACGTTTCACGCTCGCGCAGATAGCTGCGATGGGTGTTTATGGAAGAAGTCCACACGCGGCTCCAGAAACTTGAACTCATGGCTCTGCCCCATAAAATGCGGCAGGGCTTTTTCTATGAACGTCCAGTCCCAAAGGCTTTCGTCCACGTTTAAGAACTCGCGCACACGCTCTGTACCTTCCGGCGCGAACGGATGCAAGAGGGTCGAAGCAACACGCACGACATGGAACGCATCCACAAGAGTCTGCGCACGCAGAGCGTCGTCGTCATTTGCGTCAGCCTCTTTAATCTTCGCCGACCAAGCCTTATTAGAATCCCGCAAGTAAACATCCAACAAATCAATAATCTTAGGGAACTCGAAGCGATACATAGCCCATTCATAATCCGAAATCATCTTATCGGCGGCAGCGCGCACTTCCTCACTGACTTCTACGTCAGGCAGCTTACCATCAAAATGTTTCTGCATACTATAGAAACAAGAGCGAATCAGCCGGTTGAACACATTCGTCAAGATATTCCCCTCGGCAAGGGTCGCATCGAATCCGTCCTCGCGAAGTAGTGCTTTAGGCTTCAGCGGAATCGCATTGTTATGGAGAGCCATATGCGCGAAATGCATACGCAGCTGTTCCGCTGTGTAGTATTCGAGCAACTCCTCCGCTGTCGGGGCTTTGTTTGGGCCGCTGCTTGCCATTTTGCTTTTACCGTAGTGCAGATGCCTGTTTGGTATAACCTGCGGCAGAGAAAACAGAGCAGGACGCCCGGCGATTTCGTTAAGCGCCATAAACAAGCCCATCCCCGCCACTGCGTAGAAGTAGATATTATCCTCGCCTATAAACTGGTAAACACGAGCATCCTCGTCAAACCACCATTTTTCCCAAGAGTCCCCTTCTCCGCTGCGCGTCAGCACAGTTTTCAGAAACGACATGGGCGCCCAAAGAGACTCCGGCCAACACCAGATTGTCTGGTCGTCCAACCCTTCCCTCTCGGGCAGCGGTATTCCCCACTCCACATCACCGCTTATGCGGAACGGCACAAGCGTGGTACCTGTGCGAAACCGTATGCCGTGCCTGCGCAGGATTTCGCAAGCCGTCTCCCGCTCCTTCAAAGCCCCAAAAGTAAGCGTAGCGGATTTTCCTTCCTCGTTGATATCCGCCGTATGAGCGGGCATTTCCGCGGTTGCTTTGCGCAGAGTGTCAAAATCATCCGTGCGGATTAAAATTGCCGGGTCTTTCAGAAAGTCCGCGATATTTGTAAGCAGGAATTTTCGGCTAATCCCCTCGTCTTCAAGTTCCTTTTGACGCTCTTTCAGAGCCGCGCCGAAGCGTTCCAGGTCAAAATACCAGTTCTTAACCGATTTCAAAACAGGGGCTTTTCCGCTTGTTACGATTTTAGGTTCAAGCAGCTCACGGGGGCTGTACTGATGCCCAAGCTCGCACTCGTCCGCGTAGGCAGTGTTTGACTTGCAGCGCGGAAACGGACATTTGCCCTCTACTTGCCGTCCGTTTAGTATCGTTTTGTTTTCTTCATCATAAAACTGTTCAGACTCCATCAGACGCAGATACCCGTTTTCGTACCAACTGTCAAACAGCTCAACAGAAAACTCGTGATGAATGTCTTTAGCTTCTCCAATTCCCGACGCGGCATAGAGGTTGAAGTTTATGAGATATAAGTCAAGAACTCTCTGGTGTGAACGATAAAACTTCCCTACGAAATCCTCAAGTGTACCTTCGTAGCCGTCCTGGACAGCGGCGTGATGCTTTACTACAGGCCCTGCGCCGTAGCAGTCCGCACCTGATACGAATACAACATTATCCTTGCCTATACGGTCGCGCAAAAAGCGCCCGTAAATATCCGCGTGCAGAATATTCGCGCCTATGTGGCCGCAGTGCAGTTCCTTGTCGGCGTACGGCATACCCGCCGTTATAACGGCTCTCTTTGGAAAATACGGTTTGTCCTTCATCGTTTGTCTCCTTCTTTGCAAGTTCCGGTGATGTCGCCCTCGTGTACCATTGTGATATGAGGGATTCCGGCTTCTTCATATATATCGCCGCGGGCAATGAAGCCCAGTTTTTCATAAAACCCGCGCACAGGCAGCTGTGCGTGTACAACCTGCTGCTCCGCGCCCATATCGAATGCTGTGCGGATAAGGAGCCGCACAACGAGGTCGCCGAGGCGCTTCCCTCGAAACTCCGGCAAGACCGCCACGCGCCCTATGATAAATTCGTCTGCTGTTATGAGAAGGCGTCCTGTGGCGGCGGGTTTTCCCGCGAAGCTTGCTAGGATGTGGATGGCGGAGGAGTCGTAGGCGTCTTGTTCGATTGCCGGGTCGATTTGCTGTTCTTCGCAGAATACGGTGTTGCGGATTGCGCGGATTTCTGTTAGGTTGGCTTCGTTTATGCCTAGTATTAGTTCTGTTGAAATCATTGTATCCTCTCCTCCAACCAATCATCAACCCCCCAAGCCCGGGTCGCTTCCTCCCAGATACTCTCCGTCATATCCGCATCCTCCGCGAACCTTCTCACAAACTTAAAAAACTCCCCAACATGATTCTCCCCGCTAATCATAGTTGCCATTACAGCTCTCGCAATCCCGGGGTCGATACTCTGTCTCCATTCGCTTGCCTTAAACGCGGCGACAGCGGCATCCACATCATAAGCCACATGCCGAAACACTAGCCTTTCACCGTCAAACAGTGTATACGCCGCGACTCCGCCTGCTTTATCCAACGACATCCCAACCGAGCCTACCGCTGCAACGCGCTTCTGACCTATCCTGTAAAGCCGCGCCCTGTGAATATGCCCGCCGAACAGCCATCTTTCCGCGCATGAATCTGCAAATCCCTTTGCTGCTTTATAGTCGAGTATTTCGCCGTTTGGCTTTGCGGGGCTGCCGTGGTAGAGTAACGCCCCACCCGGAACATTATCAATATGCAGCGTATTTGACAAGCCCTCTAAGTATGTCCAATGATGTGGTTTCAAATTATCTATCGTCCAGCCGGAGCCGAAGGCGAATGCATTACCCTCTTTCCACCACTCCGGATGATGCCCCTTCCGCCCTTCGTTCAGTTCTACTTCCCAGTTGCCCAAGACCATTTTTAGCGGAACAGACAAGTTCAGCAGTCGCTCCATTGCTTCGTTCGGAAAAGGCCCGCTACCGATTGTGTCACCAAGCACCCAAACCTCACGAACATCAGGCATATCCGCAAGCACGGCCTCAAGCGCATGGATATTCGCATGTATGTCAGACAAAATCGCTACCATTTTCAACCCTCCCTCCAATCACTAGCCGCTTCGAACCCATGTTTATATACATAATCCATAAACTCGCCTACATAATTATGCCCGCTCAGCATAGTCGCGATAACTGCCCTTGCCGTGTTCGGCTCGAGATACTTTCCGTAATCACTCGCCTTTAGCGCTTTGACCGCTGCCTCAACATCATATGTCAGATGCCTAAACTGCAAGTTCTCGCCGTCAAACAGGGCGTATGAAGTAATCCCGGCGAACCTTCCGTCTGCGGACAGCCCTACTGAACCAATCACCGCGACCCGTTGCTGCCCTACGTGGAATAAATGCGCTTCATGTATATGCCCGCCGAACAGCCATTTTTCTTTGAACTTCGCAGCGACTTCGGCGGCTTCTTGCTGCGTCTCGGTGCTTCCGCGCTGTCCGTCCGGTCTGCCGTGGTATAGAAGGGCATCGCCCATGCTGCGTACCTCCGGCAGCCCTTCTAAGTATTCCCAGTGATGGGGTTTTAAGTTATCTACTGTCCATGGTGCGGATGTGTATGGATGGTTTTTGTCCTTCCACCATTCCGGATGCAGCCCTTTTTTGCCTTCGAGCAATACTATTTCCCAGTTGCCAAGAATTGAGGTCACAGGTATTGGTAGGTTTAGCAGACGGTCTAGTACCTCGCAGGGGAACGCGCCGCCGCCTACTGTGTCGCCCAACACCCATATTTCATCTACCTTAGGCATGTCTGCAAGCACTGTCTCCAGTGCATGGATATTCCCGTGTATGTCAGACAAAATCGCTATCACCTGCCAAACCTCCCTTCTAGCCATTCTGTGCCGTCCCAAGCCCGCTCCGCCGCGTCCCACAGCTCCGCGGGGACAATGCTCGGCGCGTAGCCTAACTCCCGCTCCGCGTACGCTTGCGCAAACTGCACCAAACCCATCACATAATGCCGCCCCGTGCGCATTTCCATAGCTGTCGCGCGGACAATGCCTGGCGAAAGAGCCATAAACGCGCTGTCCGTCATCGCCGCTACAGCTTTTTCTACGTCATATGAAACTTGCCGAAACACTACTTTTTCTCCATCGAACAACACATAGCACGCCGTCCCGCCGATTCCGTTCAGGCTTACCCCTACGGAACCGACATTCACCACGCGCTGCCTGCCTAGTAAAAACTGCCTTGCCATATGCGTATGCCCGCAGAACAGCCACGCCGCCTGCTCCTTTTCCGCTACCACCCTTGCGTTTTCTTCCTCCAAAATAAGCCCGCGTGTACTGTTCGGCCTGCCATGGAACAGTAGTGCGCCGTCTATCGTCAGCGTTTGCGGCAAGCTTTCGAAAAAATCCCAGTGGTGCGGCTTGAACATATCTGTTGTCCATGCCGCCGTCCCCCATTGTTTGCCTTGCCGCCATTCCGGGTGCTTGCCTTGTCTTGCGGCAAGGTGCGCTTCGTCGCGGTTGCCTTTTACTGCTCGGATGGGGACGTCTGAATTTAAGAGCCTGTCCATCGTTTCGCATGGGAACGGCATTTCTCCCGCCATGTCACCAAGCGACCATATTGCATCGACCTTAGGCATGTCCGCAAGCACCGCTTCCAGAGCATAAAAATTCGCGTGTATGTCTGATAAAATCGCTGTCATATTTTCTTGCCTGCATCAACAATCGCCTGCACGATACGCCTCGACGCCTTTCCGTCGCCGAAGGGGTTAGGTGATTCTGCCATACGGCGGTATTTTCCTTCGTCCGTAAGCAGCTCGCGCACCGTATTATAAATCCTTGTCTCGTCCATTCCCGCAAGCACCAAGGTTCCCGCTTTCTCGCCCTCGGGGCGCTCTGTCACCTCACGCAAAACTACCACGGGCTTGTTCAGCGTCGGGGCTTCTTCCTGAATGCCGCCCGAGTCTGTCAGTACCAGATACGACTTGTTCATGAGGTTGTGCAAATCGAAAACGCTTACCGCCTCTGTCAACAGCATCCGCTCGTGCCCCGATAGATATTTTTGCGCGGTTTCCTTTACTACGGGATTCGGGTGGACGGGGTATACAATCTGCACATCCGCGAAATCGTCCGCTATGCGCCTTGCGGCTTTGCAGATGTTTTCGAGCGGTTCGCCCCAGTTTTCGCGGCGGTGCGCGGTCATTAGGATAATGCGTTTGCTTTCATCAAGCTTCGCGAGCAGCGGCTCCGCGAATTTATAGCCCTGCTTTACTGTGTGGCTCATTAGGTCTATGCCTGTGTTGCCTGTCACTATTACCGACTTTGGCGGGATGTTTTCTTTGATTAAATTTTCCCGCGCAAGCTCTGTCGGCGCAAAGTGGATGTCGGCTACTGCCGTGGTTACTTTCCGGTTTATTTCTTCCGGGAAGGGTTGATACTTGTCATAGGTGCGCAAGCCCGCCTCCACATGCGCCACCTGCACTTGGTTGTAAAACGCCGCAAGCGAGCCTGCCACGGTTGTTGTTGTGTCACCGTGTACGAGTATCCAGTCGAGCTTGGCTTTTTCGATTACCTCGCTGATGCCTGTCAGGGCGCGGGCTGTCAGTTCCGTCAGACTTTGGCGCGGGCGCATCAGGTTTAGGTCATAGTTTGGGACGATTCCGAAGGGTGCGATTACCTCGTCAAGAAGCTCGCGGTGCTGGGCGGTTACGCATACGATGGACTCGACGGCCTCGTGCGCCTCAAGCGCTTTGATTGGCGAAACCATTTTTGTTGCCTCGGGACGCGTTCCGAAGATGCTTAAAACTTTTATTTTATTTGTCATTTTGATAACATCCTTTATAATGTGATATGATTCATGTATTATAGCACAGGGAGGAATGATTTTACTAATGTCTAAAATGAGTTTTGCTTTTTTGGTTTTGGTAGGAGTATTAATTTTCGCTGCCGTAACGGTATTTGCACAACCGGGAACGCCGGAAGACCCGCTTGTCTCGCGCAGCTATGTTGACAGACGCATAGCGGAGCTTGAAGCGCGGATTTCCGCACTGGCCCTGCAAACGCCCGAAGCCCCTGCCGCCCCTGTCACGACGACGACAACGCGCGAACTGTTTCAAGTAGTGCGTGCCGAGCCGGGAACAGCCCTCATCGGACACGCAAGCACGGAGGTAATTCTGCGCGCGGGCGAGGCGACTGTAATCGCGGGCTATAACGGTATCGCCAACATAACAAGCGGCGTTGATTTAATGAACGGACAAGCCGTGCCCATGAACAATCTTTTAATATTTCCCGTAGACGACGGGCGCGGGCTGCGCTTCCACACTACGGTTTACTTGATGGTAAAAGGCGATTTTCATATGATGTACTAAGGGTGAGACAATGTTAGCATGGATGGACGGAAGTTTATTTTTCCGCGGGATTTTACGGTTCTTCGCATTACTTGGCGGCTTCTTTAAGGGAAGTTTTTTGGTGCGCTTATTTTCGGCTGATTTCGATGAAGAATGGCTGCGCGAAAGCCGTTTTGTATGCTCGGTGGAACGCGCGTTTAATTTATTTCCCAAGCTGCGCTTGCCGCGCCTGCCTTTGCCGCGTTTGCTTGAAGGGAGTGTGCTGCTTAGCACCTTCACCGAGGCTATGAACACGGGGCTTCCCGCGTGGGCTTTGCTTGCGGTTGTCGCTCTTACTCCGTTTCTGCCTACCATGCTTCTTGCGGGGATGCTCGTTTTGACTTTCGGTATGAGTTTGTTTTGGTACCGCTTTCGGTTGGATTTGACAGGGGTTGCCCTTGTCTTGTTTGTTGTGATTACGATGTTCTTTGGGCTTGGCTCGCTTGCCCGCGGAACCAGTCTGCCTATTGCCGTTTTGACTTCGGTTTTCATGCTTTCTTATTTATTGGCGCGGCACTGTTTTTCTACCCGGCGGTCTGTTGATTTTGTTGTTGCTGTTATGGTCACGGCGGCGGCTGTTACCGGGCTTGTTGCGCTTTATCAGGTGGCTATCGGCTATGTCAATATGACTTGGGTTGACCGCGGGTTGTTTGCCGCTCTTGGGCTTCGTGTTTATTCTACTTTTGGGAATCCTAATGTTTACGGGGCTTATTTGCTGCTTGTTATTCCGCCTGCGGGGGCGCTTGTTTTTTATGCGCGGCATTGGTTTCTTCGTTTGACGGCTTTTGGGATTACGGGGCTGCTGCTTGTGGCTTTGGCGCTTACTTACTCGCGCGGGTGCCATTTGGCCTTGGCTGTTTCTGTTTTGGTATTCGTGCTTTTGATTGAGAAGCGGATGATTGTGCTTTACTTGGCGGGCTTGGCGGCTATGCCGTTTGTGCTGCCTGCCAGTATAATCGCCCGCTTGGTCAGTATAGTTAACTTCGCCGATACTTCTACGGCGTTTCGTTTGAATATATGGATTGGCTCGCTGCGGGTCTTGGGCGATTTTTGGATGGCGGGGCTTGGGCAGGGGCTAGAGGCATATAACGCCGTCTATCCCTTCTATGCTCTTAGCGCCACGCCTTCGCCGCATTCGCACAATTTATTTTTGCAGATTTTCCTTGAAACAGGGGTCGTTGGGCTGTTGGTGTTCGTTGTTATGCTTGCTTGCTTCTTCCGTGCGCAGTTTTCGTTTATGCGGCACTGCGGGGATTTTCGGATGAAGGTGATGAGCGCCGCGTTTACCGCCGCTGCGGTTGGGTTCTTGTTTCAAGGGATGTTCGACCATGTTTTCTACAACTACCGCGTTATGCTGAGCTTCTTCCTCTTTATGGGCGTTGCCAACAGCTTTGTCAGCATCAGCGTACGGGAGGAACTATGAGGGTTTTACATGTAAGTACAGACGGAAATATCGGCGGGGCGGGGCGTCATTTGCTTACCCTGCTTGACGCATACGACCGCGGGGATTTTGTCATGGAAGTGGCACTTCCCGCAGGCAGCCGTTTGATTCCGGAGCTTGAAGCGAGGGATGTCCCCTACTTCGAGGTGCCTGATATCGAGGGGCGCTCGTTTTCTATCAAGGGTTTTGTTGCGCTGCACAGGCTGATTAAGGAAACCCGGCCCGATGTCATCCACACGCACGCTTCGCTTGCGGGGCGGCTTGCGGCAAGGGTTTGCGGGTTGGCTATTGTTCATACGCGGCATTCTGTGTTTCCGCCGTCCGGGGCTGCGGCTTCCGCCGTGGGGAAATTCTTTCTCGGACAGGTGAACAACAGGCTAAGTGATGCGATTATCGCGGTCTCGCCCGCTGCTAAGGAGAATCTGGAGCTGATTGGCACCGACCCGGAACGCATTAGCGTGCTTTACAACGGCATAACACCTTTGAAGGCGTATTCTGACAACGACAAGCGCATTTTCCGCGCAAGCTTCGGCATACCCGGCTCTGCGTTTGTTGTTTCGCATATCGCGCGGCTTGTGGACGAAAAAGGTCACGACTATACACTAGACGCCGCGAAGATTTGGATGCAGGAAGCACCCGATATACTGGTGCTGATTGCCGGGGACGGCCCGCGCGAGGCGTTCTTGCAGTGGCGGATTCGCAGCGAGACTATTAGTAATGTCGTCCTTTCCGGCTTCGTTGAGGAAATCGAAAAGGTGGTCAATATCTCGGATTTGCAAATCAACGCGTCTTACGGCACGGAGGCTACCTCGCTTGCGCTGCTTGAAGGGATGTCGCTCGGCGTGCCTGCCGTGGTCAGCGATTTCGGCGGAAACCCGTATGTTATTAAGGACGGCGAAAGCGGGCTTGTTGTCCCGAAAAGGGACGCAAAGGCACTGGCAAGCGCGGTGATGCGCGTTAAGGAAGACGCGGAACTATATAAACGCCTGTCGGAGGGCGCGGCAGCGGAGTTTGAATCCCGCTTCCGCGCAGAGGACATGGCTCGGTACACAGAGGACGTTTACCGCAAAGTAAAAGGAGGCAGCAATGTTATTTAAGGTCATACATTTGGCGGATATTTTTTGGCTTATTCTGCTTGTTGTGCTAGTGGTGATTGCCGTACGGTTTTCTTCGCCTGGGGTAGTGCTTGCGCATCAGGGAAATTTGACGGTACGCTACACCATAGAGCTTGGCGAACGGCGCGACATGGGCGGCACACAGCTGATACCTTCCGCCGGCTTCCACGAGAACATCCGCGTAGGCGAGCCGCTTTTTGATGCCATGCAGGGCAGGCATATTGGGACTATTGTGGATGTCTTTGCGAAACCGTTTCAGGTGCAGGCTTTCGACGAGGCTTACGGGGTGATTCGGTGGGCTGATGTTGACGGGCTTGAATATGTTTATATAGTAGTGGAAGCGGACGTCTCGCGGAATGACTATGAGACGCTTATCGGCACTTTTCCGATTGGCGTGGGGCGCAGCGCTTATGTGCGGGCGAAGTCGTTTGCGGGCGCTGGTTATATTATTGCAATTGAGGAGCGTTAGATATGGTCGATGAAAAAGGGCGCATAGGCGGCAAGTTTAGCATCATAGATATTCTTGTCGTATTGGCGGTTGTTGTGTTGGCTTTTGGGTTTGTGTATAATAGGACGTCGCAGGATGTGCGGCGGATTATTTTGGCTGAAGAACCTATGCAAGTCACCTTCTTGATAGAAGGTGTGCGGGAGTTTAGTTTGGATGCTGTGCGGGAGGGCGATGTCTTTTTCCGTCAGCATGAACGCACGCCACTGGGAACAGTCTCCCATATAAACAGCGGGCAAGCCTATGCTATAATGACCCGTGCGGACGGCACGGCTGTCTTTGCTCCTGTAGAGGGACGGTTTGACATGTATATCACGCTCTCTTGCGTCGGAAGCATTACCGATATGGGCTACTTCGTGAACGGAACCCAGCAAATGTCCGAAGGCGCACGCATGAGCATTCAATCAAATAATTTTCTGGCAACGGCCATGGTTTACAGCGTTAGGGAGGACAGCTAATGAAGATTGCAGTTTGTTTCGTGTTATTTATGATTTTGATGCCCGTCCGGGTGCATGCGCATGTTTTGTTCGAACACCGGGAGACGACCTACCTCTCCCGTGACGTAACTTTCGAACGGAACAGGCAGGTTACTGCGAACGGTTTTCTGGATGTACATATTTTGACGGTTCCGCTGAATGACCCCTACATAAGCATCTCCCCTGTGGAGTCTGCCCGTGAGTTGGGATTGCGCGAAACCACGCAGCAGCTTCTTACGGACGCGGGTGCGATTGCGGGGACTAACGCGGACTTTTTCGGCATGTCGGGCACTCATAATATGGCGTTCGGGCCTGTGATTGCGGATGGACGGCTGCTGTCCGTCACCCGTGACTACAATCAGCAGTTTAATGAGTTTGCGTCATTTTTTATTGACCAGCACGGCACGCCTATGATTCGCTATATCACGCCACGCATTTGGTTTACGGTCAACGGTATCGAGAACATGCGCGTGCTTTCAATCAACAAAGTTTCGTCTATGAATAATCCCGTCATTATTACCCGTGACGGCATGATGCATACCGCGCAGCTTAGCGCCCGCTTCCAAAACCTGCGCAAGGTAGTGGTGGAAGACGGGATAATAACAGGCGTGGGCGCGCATCCCTTGGTTGTGCCGGAAAACGGCTTCGTTGTTGTGATGGACGAGGCTACTTTCAACCGCTATCTGCCGCAGAACTGGATTGGCATGACTGCGCACTTTGATGTTTTTTCCAACCTCGAGCGGGAATTTGATGAACTTATAACGGCTGTGGGCGGCGGCGGTTTGATTTTGCGCGGCGGGCAGATTGTGCATGACCAGGGTACGGCTATAGCAGGACGGCATCCGCGCAGCGCCCTTGGGATTTCGCCGTGCTGGACACGCTTGATTCTTATGACTGTGGACGGGCGCGGGCATTCGATTGGCGCTACGCATGAGGATATGGCTTCGCTGATGCTGCGCTACGGTGCGGTGGAAGCGATGCACCTTGACGGCGGCGGCTCGGCCACCATGGTTGCGCAGCTGGACGGGCGGCATGTTGCGCCACGGGTTGTTAACCGCGTTTCTGACGGGGCGCAGCGGCGCGTGGTTAACGCGCTCGGTATTTTCGATAACAGCACCCCGGGCGAAGTTACCGAGCTTGTTTTGATGCCGTACAGCCGTTACGTTACGCGCGGCAGTGCGCTGCATCTGCACGTTTACGGGCTAGACTTGTACCGCCATCGGATTGGGCTTGACCCGTCTCTTTTGACTTTTTCCGCGTATACCCTTGATGCGTTTGGGCAGATGGCGCCCGCCACAGGGACTTGGCATTCCAACACATACCTGCCCGACCGCACGGGTGCGCTGTACATCCGCGCACAGTACGGCGAGCTGTCGGTCAGCAAAATGTATATCGTGCAGGATATAGTCGCGCTGCGGTTTTCCGTCCCATCGCTGTCTACTATGGTAGACATGCCTGTGCCTCTGTCAATCACAGGAACAACCGCCGCAGGGGCAAGCACGGTAATCACCCCCGACAGGGGATATCTGCAATTCATGGTGACGCCGCCCGAGCTTGGGCAGATTGTAGACCATGTTTTCGTGCCGTCGGGCGGCGTTGGTTTGGGCTTTATTACCGCATTTATGGGCGGTGCGTATGTGCATCTGCCTATCGCCGTAAACGACTTTGCGCAGACTGTTGACCCTACGGAGTTTTTCGCGGATTTCGCGGTGCAGACGCACACTGACTATATCGACCCCATCCGCACGGAAATGACTGCTGTGGTACCGGGGAATGCCTTCGATTTTTATGTCGGGCTGCCCGGAGGCGGGAACTTTGCGTATTCGTTCCGCCCGGAAGGGCCTGCGGCGGTCTTGCAGATGTCCGCGGCACAGGGCGGAATTTTTGCGACGGACAGGAGCCAGTGGGGACGGTTTTTGAATGACATTAACATGATGTTCCCAAACTTTGTGATTATCCGAATGGACGTAAATCCGCTGAACACGCTTTCGCGGGATGAGCTTTACTTGTTTCATCAGGCGCTTAGGACGCAGCAGGATATGGGGCGTATGGTTTTTGTGATTTCGAACGTAGAGAGTAGTGAGCGGATTAGTATACGGGATGGGATTCGGTATATTGATTTAGGACGGGCGGGGTATGATAGTTATGTGGTGTTTAGGGTGATTGGGGAGCAGGTTTGGTATGATTTTTAGGCAAAAAAATGTCCAACCGGTTCCCCAACCAGTTGGACATTATAGCAATTTCGGTTTTGCGTAGTCTCAAAGCTTCGGCAACGCAAAATCAAGTTGCTATATAAGGAAGTAGTACGCTACATACTACATGCAGCCAAATAAATCTGTCTATCTATCAAACCACCAAGCATCCATGCCCCAGCATCCTGCCATAAAGAATCCGACCTCGGGGACATTCCGCAAATCGCGGTTTATAAGCGTGACTTGCACAACGTCTTCAACAGGGATGATGTGCAGATAATGCTCGGCTTGCAGCTCGCGCATACGCTGCCGTGCGGCAGGGATGTAGCGTGGATGGTTGCGGCGCATATTGAACACCGTCTCGTAAAATTCTAGCACGTGCGGCGGAATCGGCTCGCCTACCTCGCCGTCTGTCGTCCAGTACTGCGCCCACTGGCGCCACGAGGCGTTAAACGCCCAGTCGTCAAACATCGGCTGAACAGGGCCGTGCATGAAGTGTATGCCAAGCTGTGTCTCGTTAGCCTCGCGCAGAGTGTTGATGAGAGGTTGGTCCATTTGCCTGAAATTCACATTAAAGCCCAGTTCGCGCAGCACCTCGTTGATGATTTGCGCCGTGGGCCCAAACTGCGCGTGAAGCTGCGAATAAGCGAAGTCAATTACAAACGGCGCGCCGTCAGGGCTAAGGAAGCCGTCACCAGCGGGCGTTAGTCCCATTTCTGCAAGCAAGGCGCGGGCTTCTGTCATGTCGTGCCTTGGGTTTTGTATATCGGAAATCCTGGCGAAACCGAGGTACACAGCCTCAACGATTTCCGAACGGTTGATTCCGCGGCTTATCGCTTGGCGGAAGCGGACGTCCTGCGCGACACTGCGCCATCTCGGACAGTCGTAGGTCTGGTTGATTAAAAGGTCAGCATCCGTACGGTGAAGCAGGGTCTGCGTAAGCAGCCGATAGCCTCCCGCGTTGGCATGTTCCATGAAAAGCGGCACTTGCGCAAGCGGAACCCACTCGTAGCCATGGTCAACATCACCCGCAAGCAGTCTGATGGACGCGGCGGCGATATCCACCACAAGATGCGACTGAACATAATCGATATACGGCAGTTGGTTCCCCGCTTTATCCACCTTCCAGAAGAACGGATTCCTCATGTAAACCCGCGTGTCGCCGTCTTGATAATGCAGCCACGCGCTTAGCGAAGGCGTACCGCGCCCTACCCCGCCGTGCGGATAAATATGCGATGTGCGGCCCGTGTTCCAAGGGTCGGGTCTGTGATATTGGTAGAAAGTATGCCATTCCTCCGGGAAAAGGAAGCCGCGCGTTTCCACAAGCGTCCGCAGTTCGGCCTCGTCCGCATGGTCTATGTGCAAGTGCCGCATGTGATGCGCGGGATGCAGCCAGTTATGATAGTTCGAAAACGCAAGCCAAGCAATCATGCCGCCTGTCGGCTCCGCGTAGTGCATACGCCAGGTGTAACGGTCAACGACCTCAAGGCGTGCTATCTCGCCCCGCGGGTCGCCGCCCGCCCGCTGCCATGTACCCGTAGTCGGATGGATTCTGTGGTCGAGGATGAAATAATTCCAAGCGAAATACACATCCTCGGTAGTGACCGGATGTCCGTCCGACCAACGCATCCCCTCGCGCAATGTAAACGTAAAGGTCATGAGGTCGGGGCTTATCTCGTAGCTTTCCACGATGTTTGGCACAAACGATTCGCCGAGGCGGTTCGGCGAGGTGATGAGCGGCTCCTCGTTGCCCGTCCAGATAAGCGCGTCCCAAATCGGCTCCATCCGAATGGTGCGGAGCGGCCCCTCGCCGTGCCGCCCGACTTCAAACGGCATGTGTTCCTCGGAAATAGTAGCCCAAAGTGCCGGGTTACGGGGAAGCCGCTCGTTGACAGGCGGATAACCGCGCCCTGCAAACCAAGGCGACTCAAAGAAATCCGCACCGTCAAATACAACAGCCTCCGCGCCCTCGATAGCCGCGTCACCGATAACAATGCCTTCGTCGCCGACAACAGGAGCGGCAGGCGCAGCAGGTGCAGCGGGGGCAGCAGGTTCCGCCACGGGAGCAGGCTGCCCGCAGGCCGCAAGCATAAACACTACAGCGGCCACGCCGGCCGCTATGTAACACGTTCTAAACATTGTACTTCCTCCTCGTGTTGATTTTTCTGTATTGTAAAATATTTTCCGAGGCGGCACTAAGTCAATTATCATGGAATAGTGAGACGAAAATCGCTTCCTGCGAAAAATGCTATTGCAAGAACTGCCGAATGCATTAGTATATAGACGAGGTGAAGCCAATGTCATTCTTTTTCGAAGAACACGCACTGTTTGAGGAAGAACATTACTTAGTTAATTCGGATGCAAGAGTCAAATCATTTCCCGCCCATCTGCATAGGGCTTACGAGCTGCTTCTCGTAAACCAAGGCACGCTTAGGCTGAAAATAGACCAAAAGGAGTATACACTTGAAGCAAACGACCTAGCGTTTATCTTCCCGTACCAAATACACAGCCTAATCTCAAGCAAGCAGTTAAGCTTCACAACACTAATCTTTTCGCCGGAAATCATCAACGAGTACCACGCCGAGTACAAAGACTGCGTCCCCGCCAACAATATATTCCCCGCACCAAGCTGGCTGAATCTAAGCGAGCTAGAAGGCAAGTACAACAGAAAAGGCGTACTATACATCCTGTGCCACTACCTGCTGAAAGCAACAAAAATGGAGCCTGTAAGCAGCATGGCAAACATTACAGCACTCCAACACATTTTCGCATATGTAGAAAACAACTACGGCGACGACTGTACCCTAAAGAACGCCGCGGGGCTGTTGCAGTACGACTATTCGTATCTGTCAGCGCTATTCCGAAGGCACACGGGCATAAGCTTCACCGCGTATCTGAATAATTACCGTATAGTAAAAGCCTGCTCGATGCTTGGCAGAACAGACATGACGGTTTCAAAGGTATCGGAACTGTGCGGGTATGCAAATCTACGCACATTCCATAGGAACTTCCGCAAGGTCATGGGTTGCGCGCCGCAGGACTACCGGCATACAGCTCCATGAAGGTACTCTTGCGTATCTAGCAGTAAGTCAGGCACTTTTTAACCAATATAGACAGATACTGTTTGCCCTGCATGTACGATTTTGTTACATAAGTTCACGGAATTGTATCAAAAATCACTTGCTGAATATTATTTTCGGTTATATCGTAAAATGCAGCCAATGCCTATCGTCGTGTGCGGCAAATATGCGTTCAAACTCCTCTGCCGTCGCTTCGTTGCCACTGATTGTTAAATCATACCATTTGTAATTTCGCCAATCAAAATTTTCATACTCCATCATCATTTCATGCCCTGTTTCGCTCATAAAAGCCATAGCTTCTAAAGTAGGCAGCAGCTCGTTGCCAGTGATTTCAAGTTTAATGTAGTGACCGCCAGAGCCAGCAGCAAGAAACGCAAAAATCCAAGGGCTGTTGTCTATGGGGGCAAAAATCGCTCCGTCTGTCATAAAACCTTCAAATTCTAAAGAAACTAACTCGCCATTTGTAAAAGCATATACATATCGGTAGTAAACATGACCTGTTATTTGTTTCATTGCTAAAAACAATTCGGGAATACCGTCACGATTGATGTCGTGCAATGCAAACATCCAGCCATTCTCCCAATCCCTTAAAGGCAGATTCTCATAAAACCGCAATTTTTCCGCAAAGGCTTCTTGCCATGATGTTGTTGCTATCATAGTGGGGTTAGCATTTTCGAGCCATCCCAAAGCATTAGTAATGCCTATTTCCCATCCATTCTCGCCCTCGGAAAATTGTATTTGGTAAATAGATTTCGATTGTTCGCTATTCAAAACAACCGCTTCAAGCATCCAATCACTCATATAAGGATGTAAACGTATTTCTTCTATAGATAAGCCCAAGTTTCTGCGTTCTAGCGCAAGTTCGGATTCAAAGAGTGCCTGGTAAATTTCAGACAGCCCTTCGCCTGTGGTTATTGCATTGCTTATAACTTCTGAATCAATTCCAATTAAATCGCCAAAATACCTGCCAATTATATTCATGTTACGGTAAACATCTTGGGCATCGTCTGCACTTAATGCGGTTCTGAAAGTGGCCAAGTCACCATATTCTATAGCTTCAAAATGTCGGACAACAAGGAAAATGAGTTCATCAGAGATTCTTGAATCCGCAAGAACACCATTTTCAAGAGTAATAAATTCTGTATTCATGTGTTGAGAAACAGGAGGGGTAGCTATGTCCTGTACATTCGTTTCTAGTGTTGGCAATGGTTCTGGTTGCACATTATCAACGACATACTTATAAATTTCACCATCGCTACAGGCTGTAACGCCTAAAATGAGTGCAAAAACTATACCGAACACGGATTTTCTTCTCATTAATAACTGCTCCTTGCATAAAAAATAAATATTACCGCTTTACACTAACTACTGATTCTGCGGGAATCCAGCCCGTTTGTCCTTTGTCGTTCGTCGCCAGTAACCAAGCGTTTACGATTTCCCCTACTTCCAACACATCGCCCACGCTTTGCACTAGCTCTGTAGGGTTATATTCTCTTATCAATACGCCATTACACAAGAATGATGCAGGAATATAGGTTTGCTTTCCGTCTATTTCACACGGAAACCAATGCAGAAAATGAGTACATTCCTCGCCTGTAAGCGTAACCTTTGCCCCGCTAAGAAACGTTGGGAATTGCCCTTCGCCAAGATGTTCTTGAATAACTTTGACTTTCACAAAAGCCACTCCTAATCTAAAATTTCCTATTAACCATTTACCACTATTACCGCAGAGCTACCGTCATACAACTCCATGAAGGCACCCTAAGCCTAACAATCAAGCACAAACGCCGCCCGCAGCAAAACGGCTCCCCAAGCACAAAAATCCGCCGGCCGCCGCCATCAGAAACCACAGCCACACGGCTCCCGTCAGCCAAATCAATATCAACCCGTACCCCGCCCTCGTAATCAGCCAAAGCACGAACCCTGTTACGCACTACCCCATCCTCAAAAATACCCACATAAACATCATAATCCCCGTTAACAACAACCGCCGCAGAATATGTAGGCATATCGAAAATTTCATCTGAACCGCCCCAAGGCGCGTAATACCCCTCCCCGTCCGCGACAGGCGAAAACGCAGTAGCACCCGACAACGCAAAGTGAATAGTAATAACATCACCCACATTCGGCACCTCGCCCAAAATCACCGTATCAACACCAATAACAAACCGCGACGAGTCCAGATAAACAGAATCACCGTCAACCCGCTCAACTTCGCCCGTCACCGATGCATAAGCATTAACAAATGTAATAGCATTTACGCTAATTCCTCCGCCAATCAGAACAAAAAGCAGCAACATCACAACAATTTTCATAAATATTCACCCTCCTGCGAACGAGTATAGCACACCAATATGGTATAATCAATAAAACCGATAAGGAGCGAACTCATGAAAAAACTTCTGTGTTTGACGATAATGACAATAATACTGATAATCTCAGCAGCCTGCAACGATAACGGCGACACCCCAAGACCCATGTACGAAACCATCACAGCCGCGGGCACATTTTGGGAAGACTGGTGGAATACCGAAAGCGAGCTACCGGGCGTAGTCGCGGGCTTCTCCCCGCTGCCACCGTCCTCGGGCTTCACTACAATGGCCGACATAGAGGCATATCTGTTGCAGCTCTACACAGAAGCCGCGCTTGAAGACATTCATCTGCCTTTCCTCGAAATAGACGGCGTGCTGCACTTCGCCGATGCCCGCATAGGCACCGCGCGCTTCGACTGGAGCCGTGCGCATTTTGAGCAAATAGACGAAAACACAGTCCTCGCGAGTGTTTTGTACGGTTATTTCGCGCTCGAGGAAGGCAGTTATGTTGATTTGACTTTTCATATGGCCGGCGGACGAATCGACCGCATAGAGGGCGGCAATATAATCACCGCTATCTTGGATTCGCACGAGCAGGAGCAGTATATCTTCGAGCCGTGGAATGAGTTTACCGCCCAACTGGAAGACGGGCTGCTATTTATCGCGCCCGCATTCGACTCCTTGCTCGCCTCATTCGAATACGCTCATGAGGTGGACTATACCGAGTTTATAGCCATGCGCGACGGCGAAAGGCTCGAGCCCTGGGGCGACAGGATTGCCATATGGTCAAGCACGCCTTTGTTTCAGCTGGAGGTAATTAATATAACGGGCGACTTTGTGGACGATGAAGTGGTTTTTGTGCCGAATGATAGTTATGGTATGATTGATGTGCTTTATCCCGGGCAGGTTTATTTGATAGTTAATTATGTGGGGATGGGGACGCTGCCGTGGAGCGGTATTACTTTTTTGGATGAGCAGGGTGAGAGGTATTACTTTTTTATGCAGCACGATAATAGTGATTCGGATAATGTTTTTATGATTGGGCAGTTTAGAATTATGGACGAGAACCCCAATGCAGAATAAAAAACCGCAGCAAACCCCGCCAACAAATGACAAAATCCACTGCGATTCTATTCAACAACACTAACCCGCCGGATGCTCCGTCTCGGACTCTATCTTCGAAATCGAAACCTCATAGGCGATTTTCTCAACCACCTCACCGTTATCATACTTCTTCTGATACGGGCGGCTCTGCATCCTGCCCCATACCCTGATATTCGACCCGACCGTCAGCTTCCCCGCGAATCGTGCGTTTCTGCCCCACGCTATGCACGGTATGTAGTCGGACTTGTTATACGAACGGTTAACCGCAAGCAGAATGTCCGCTATTTCGCGTCCGAAGGGCGTGGTTCGGTAGACGGGCGGCTTGCAGATATACCCGTTTAGGAAGACATCGTTTGGGTTTATTTCAAGAAGCTCGGGCAGGTTCTCCGCGTCTTCCGCGTCCGCGGGCGTTTCAAGGAACTCTATATCCCGTGCGAAAACCGTCAGCACCAGCTTGTTCCGCCGGTCTTCCTCCACATAGTTATTGTAGGAACGGATTTGCCCTTCAATGTACATCCATGCCCCTATGCTGATGCCGCCCGTGTCAACTATCCGCTCGGAGACTGTTACGGGCAGAATGTCCGACGCTTCGCTGAGCCTGAAAATCTCCGCGTCGAAACGGTAAAAACCTTCGCCGTATACTTCGTGGCTAAACTCAAAATCCGAATGCACCTTTCCCGCGATGCCGATGTGATTGTTTATATTTTCCATTGTTCCCCTCACTCACTAATCTTTATGTGTAGAACAACTTATTCACAATCAGGCAAGTTTAGAACATCGCATACCGCGCAAGCCGCTACCGCACCAAGCAAATTCAGCGGACTGACGAAGCTTGGGCAGTCCGTCTTAAACTCCTGCGGGCCGAACCTGCTTCCCTTTATGCTCTCGAACCCGCGCTGTATGCACACTTGCAGCGATTCGTCCGAGACGCTTGACGCTGTCACGCTTGCTTTCATGTTGAACCCGTACGTGATTAGCTTGCCTTTTTCGAACCTCGGCGGCATTTTGATGCTGTCCACATTCATCACGAAAATATCACCGTGTAAAATAGCGGAGTTTGTCGTCTCTTGCAGAATCCAAATTCGCGGTGCTTCGTGCCGATTTTCGTCAATAGCCACAATTGGTATTGCATTGTCTTCGGGCATTTTGTAGTAGTCCACTATAGCCCGCTGTCCGTTTTCCTGACACATCCGTAAAAATAACACCGCCGTTTCGTTCGAATCTCCTCCTATGATGCCCACTACCGCCATGAAAAACAACCTCCGTCCGCCGCTTATCAAAATTTTTGTTATCACTGTACAGTTTTGGCTTGTCTATTTTTATATTTTTGGATAGATGGCTCTTTTTTATTTCAGTGAAATTCTACCACGGATTTTACCTTGCGAATACTTCATGGTAGAATTGTGATAAGGGGGACGAACCATATGTTGCTTGATGAAAAAATAACAAGGTATTTTACTAAGGCTCTCGAAACCAGTGACCGCTCGGTGTACGACATGTTCCGTTGGAAAAAGGTTTCGGTTAAACTGACAAACTATTCCACAGGCGCAGTTATCCTTGAAATGGACGAGCTTGAATTTCCGGAACATTATTCCCAAAGCGCATGCGATATTATCGCAGGTAAATATTTCCGCAAGAAGGGAATCCCGGGCGAGCGCGACTACGAATGTTCCATGCGGCAGCTTGTGCATCGCATGGTCTCCTTTTGGGTTGCGTCCATGAAGGACGAGGGTTTGGTTTCCGACGCGCAGGGGCAAATCGTCTACGACGAGCTTGCCTACATGATGCTTATGCAAATGTGGGCGCCAAACTCGCCGCAGTGGTTCAATACAGGGCTGTATCACGCATACGACATTGCAGGGCCCAAGCAAGGGCATTATTTCTATGACCCAAAAACCGGCGCGGTCGTACAGTCCGAAGACGCTTACACGCGTACGCAGGGCTCGGCCTGCTTCATCATAAGCGTGCGCGACTCGCTTATTGGCGAAAAGTCGCTCACCGACCAGATTACCACAGAGACGCTGCTGTTCAAATACGGCTCGGGCGTGGGTACAAACTGGTCGCCAATCCGCGCGAAGAACGAGCTTCTTTCCGGCGGCGGAAAGTCCTCGGGGCTGCTCAGCTTCCTTAAGGTGTCCGACAGGAACGCAGGCGCCATTAAATCCGGCGGAACAACGCGCCGCGCGGCTAAGATGAATATTCTTGACCTAGACCACCCCGAAATTTTGGACTTCATTAGGTGGAAGTCGATAGAAGAAGATAAGGTGGAAGCGCTTGGCAAGATGGGCTATTCCACGGGAATAGACGGCGATGCGTACGAGACTGTCTCCGGGCAGAACGCGAACAATTCCGTCCGTGTGACAAACTCATTCATGTACGCCCTTGAATGGCAAAACGACGCGGAATGGCAGGTAAAAGGGCGCATAGACTCTAGCGTCGATACGATGATTCAGGCTTCGGAAATTTGGGAGGAGACTGCACGCGCGGCTTGGCGCTGCGGCGACCCTGGCATTCAGTTTGACGACACAATCAACGCGTGGCACACATCGCCCTGCGGTGAGGACGGCAAGCTGTACGCCCAGCACAACCGCATAAACGGCTCAAACCCTTGTTCGGAATACATGTTCCTTGATGACACAGCCTGCAACTTGGCAAGCATCAACGTATGCCGTTTTTATGACCACGCGACCAATACTTTTGATATAGACGGATATCTGCACGCGGTTTCCTTAATTCAGTTAGTGCTTGAAGCAACGATTCACTGGGGACAGTTCCCTACTTCGGATATCGCGCGGAAGTCACATATGTTCCGCACTACCGGGCTTGGGCTCACCAACATGGGCGCGTTGTTCATGATGATGGGGCTGCCATATGATTCCGAGGGCGCAAGGCATTTCGGCGCGGCTCTGTGTGCGCTTATGACAGGGCGTTCGTACTACACCTCGGCGCTTATGGCGCAGAAAATCGGCGCATTCGAATGCTACGAACTCAACAAGACGCATATGAACAGAGTTATCCGCAACCACGCACGCGCGGCGTCCTACGACCCACAAGACCAACGCATGGAAGACATGCCGTACAGCCCCGTCATAATTGACCACGGCGTCCTGCGCGACCTTGGGCTCGGTAAACTTGCCGATTCAATCAGCGATGTATGGCGTTCAACTATCGACGCGGGCGAGCGCTTCGGCTTCCGCAACGCGCAAGTAAGCGTGCTTGCGCCGACAGGGACGATAGCGTTTGCAATGGACTGCGCGACTACTTCAAGCGAGCCGTTTTTTAGCCATGTCGTCTACAAAAAGCTAGTGGGCGGAAATCACATGACGATAGTAAATCCCGCGATTCCCGAAGCGCTTACCACGCTTGGCTACGCGCAGGAGGAAATCGACGCGATTGTCGGCTACGTAATGCGCGCGGACGAAAACGGCTTCATGAAGGACGGTAAAATCGAGGGCGCGCCGCATTTGAAACCCGAGCATCTTGCGGTGTTTGACACAGCAAGCCGCTGCGGGACGGGCAAGCGCTACATTTCGCCCGAGGGGCATGTCAAAATGATGGCGGCGCTGACCCCGCATATCACAGGGGCGATTAGCAAGACCGTCAACCTGCCAAGGGAAGCCACCATCGAGCAGGTCAAGGAAATCTACCGCCTGTCTTGGCAAATGGGCGTGAAGGCGATTGCGTTGTACCGTGACGGCTGCAAGGCGGCGCAGGTGCTTAGCGCGGTAAAGGAAGGCGCGAAGGACATCCCCCTGACCGACTACACCTACCAAGAGCTAATCGACTACATCAACACAAAGAAAACGGTATACAAGCCGATGCGCTCGAAGCCGACGGGCATACGTACGGCAAAAGTTCACGATGCGGTTATAAACGGGCTTCGCCTGTACATCACCGCTAGCTACTACGACGACGGGCGCCTCGCCGAGATTTTCGCAAGCGCGGGACAGCAAGGCTCCTTGGTAAAAGGGCTGATTGAAAGCCTATCCATGACAATCTCGCAAATGCTGCAATACGGTGTCGCGCCTAAGGACATTTCCGCAATATACCGCGGCCAGAAATACGAGCCGAATGGTTTTGTTGCAAATCATCCGTACATCAAGCACGTAGACTCGATTTCAGACCTGATAAGCAAGGTCATAGATATCGAAATGGGCGACTACACCCACTGTCAGATAAAGCCTGACGACTACGAGGGCGAAGCACCCGCCCCGCACATAGATGTCTTTGAGTCAAACAAGGTATACTCCGCGGTGGACTACCTGTACGGCGAAGTCTGCCCCGACTGCAAAAGCACACGCATGGTCAAAAACGGGACTTGCAAGGTCTGCACAGACTGCGGGAGTACGACCGGGTGTTCCTAAACGTCCGCGATATATGCCTGATTGGAATGCTGGTTGCTGTGATTGTCTTTTGTGCGCAGCTTAGCATTCCGTTCCCCGGCGGGGTACCGTTCTCCTTACAGACATTCGGAATAGCACTCGCGGGCATTACACTGGGCGCAAAAAGGGGCGCCGTTGCCGCGGCAGTATACATACTGCTCGGCGCGGTAGGCGTCCCTGTTTTTGTGCATTTCTCCGGCGGGCTGCATCATATCGCAGGGCCCACTGGCGGATTTATTCTGTCGTTTCCGTTGATTGCCTTGTTCGCGGGGTTGGGGGCAAAGAGCGAGCGGGTATTAGTACGCGCCGCTTGGATTGCGGGCGGGCTTGGGCTGAATTATGTTTGCGGGCTGCTGTTTTTTAATTTTGTTACTGGGCTTGGGTTAAGGGCAGGGTTTATGGTTGCTGTGCTGCCTTTTTTGTTGTTTGATGTTGTTAGGGTTGGGTTGCTTGTTACGGTTGGGTGGAGGGTTCGTCGGGCGTTGGAACGTAGTGGGTATCTTCACTAGGCCAAACCATCCCAAGCTCCTCCGCCTGCGCCTCTATCCACTCCTCGGTAATCTCCGGCACACCACGCATCTCCATCCGAAAAGCCAACAAAAAAACAGCCGACAAAAACACCATCCCAAGCCCAAACCCAAACAATATACTCTTTAACTGCAAATGCACACCCTAACCTCCACTCAAACCAATAATCAACTGAACCTCACCCTTACCCATATTCAACCGCCTCGCAATATCCGCAAGCGCCATCCCCTCATCCCGCAAAGCCTTTATCTCGCCAAACCTGGGATGCGCCATCACCTTACGCGGAATCAAAAAAGGTACCAACTCCTCAACCTCTGGCTCCGCCTCGAAAACAGGCGCGGCCTCGACCGCAGCAACCGCCGCTTCTTCAGCTGCCGCTACCGTCTCCGTCTCACCCGCTTCCCCCACTTCCTCCGAATCCCCAAGCCCCCTAATAAAACTCGCCATATCCTCATCGGGCACCTGCCAGCTATCACCCGCAAAAAGCTCGTCGCCCACACTTATATCCAAGGAACCCAAAAAAGCCGCCTCGTCCCCATCAGCAGCCGTTTCTTCAACCTTTTTATCGCCCTCAAGCTCCTTCTTCTTATCGTCCATCAGCTGATAGACAAACAAAAGAGCCTTATACTTCTCGTCCAGCTCGTCCAACACCAACTGCGATGTACGGGTTATCTCCTCCAGAGCTGTGTCAATAGCTGCGTCGATTCTCTGCTCAGCGGCTTCTTTCTCCTCCTCCGGCTTCCTTGTTATCATATGGAAAACAAAAGAACTTAGAGCAAGCAAAACACCGACGATAGCCGTCAAAAAAACTACCGCTTCAACAAACACCTTTTCATCACACCCGTCACCCTATATCGACATATCAAACATACTGCCGCCCGACTGCTTGGGCTTCTCCTGCTTTTCTTCTTCCTGCTTCTTCTTACCCTTTCCTCCGGCATACCCGCCGCTGTTTCCCCGCCCGTCCTTCTGCAACCTCGCATCCTCGCTCTGCGGCGACATTTGTACCGTCGTCTCCTGCTGGTTCGCTTCCTTACTCAAGCGTGCCGCAAACTGCTGATGCTGCACTTCCGGCCTGGATTCGCCACGTTGATTCTGCGTCATCTCTGTCGCGCGCTGCACCGGCATCGCCATGTCTACTGCTCTTAGAGCCATTACGGCACCTCCTTTTTTAAGGTCAAATGATTAAGGTCAAGAGCCTTCTTTTTTGGAAAAAAGAAGCAAAAAACTTTGATGTTTTTGGTTTGATTTAGCCTGCGAAGGGGCCTAGTGCCACTTTTTCGCCGTTGTTGCGTAGTGTGCAGCTTGACATTTTGTCGCGCACTGTTAGTTGGGAGTTGCCTATGGTTACTCTTACTCCCGGTTGGATTACGTTGCTTGCTGATACTGTACCTGAGTTTGATGTTAGGCTTTGGTTTAGTTCGTCTATTTGTAGCTGCAAGCTGTTTAGGCGCTCTCTGTATGTCATTTTTGCGTTTAGCATTTTCATCAGCAGCTGCTTGCGCTCGTCGTTTAGGGCGCCTTTTTTCTGCTGGGCTGTTAGCAGCGTTACTGCTTGGTCTACCTTTTCGAATTCCTTGCGGAGCTTGTCGTGTTCTTCTGTTAATTCTTTTACTGATAGGATTAGTGTTGGCTTGTTTCCTACCTCTATTATCGTAGTGGTACCCATTGGGCTGCCTATTGTTTTGGCTACTAGCTTGTTGCCTGCTATCAGCTTGCCGCCTGTTAACAGTCCGCGCTTGCCTGCCAGAACAACATCGCCACCGCAGGTCACGTTGCTGTTTAGAATCGAATCTGCGGAGATATTTCCTTCCGCGCTCACGTTACAGCCTTCTATGAATTTTGCGGTTACGCTGCCGCCTGCGTGCAGCTTGGCTTTCTCCATGCCCTGCGCGCCGCGTCCGATTACTATGTCCGCCTCTGTTTCCAGATTCGCGCCTTCGCATACGCCGTGTACCTCAATATTGCCTACCGCCTTGACTGTGAAGCCTGTCAGGACGTTGCCGTTGATTATTACTTGACCGTTGAAATCTATGTCGCCTGTTGAGTTATCCACATTGCCCTTGATTTCCAGACATGGGTTTATATTGATTTTGCCCTGATTGATTACTAGCTGACCGCTAGAGTCGGCTATCAGATGCAGACCGTCCTCCGACACGAATGTGTTCTTCCCCGCCGGAATCGGTTGCGGCGCACGCCCTTTTACGTAGGGAATGACATTTCCTGTTACGTCTATGCCGTCTGTGCCGTCCTTTTCCGGGACAGAAGTAACAAGAACATCACCGCGTTCGCATAATCGCAGCAAGCCCAACTGCCTGAAGTCAACGCTGCCGTCCTCCAAGATTTTAGGCTTAGGCCGCAGATTCTCGTTGTTGAAATGGTACTGCAAGTAGCCGTCAGTACCGTTTACAGGCGGTGTGCCTTTTGCGATTGCGTACTTGCGCTCGTAGACCTTGTGCGTCGCCAGAGTGTTAATCGTGTCCATATTATAGTCAACGATACCCTCCGACTGCAAAACGCCTACAATGCCCGCCGCGTCAAGCTTCGCACCGTCGTTCACAGGCTCCTTGAAGATTACGAATGCCTCCATCTTGTCTTTGCTGATTTCGATGATTGCTTCTTCGCCCACCTGATGGATTCCTGCCTTATCGGAAATTTTTATTTCCTTGTTCGACAAGTCGCCCTTTAGCGTCTCGCTTAGGGCCGCAAAATCTACATCTTGTACGTTGTATGAATCAATCAGCGTTATTACGTCTTTCCGAGAAAGTTTTTCGTTCGGTTCCAGTTGTCCGACTGTTAAATACACACCGTCGGTCTTCTGGGTGATTTTGAATTTCTGCGCCATACAACCCCCGCTTTCTAATTTGTTCCAAAATATCCGCAACGCGTGCGGAAATCTCGGTGTTCCAACGAGTTACCGCGCGCTTATTTAGAGATTTTAGAACAGACATTTATGAGAATAAGACTGATTTGTATTTGCCTAATCTAACATGCATACGTCCGATAGCTTTTGAATGTATCTGCGACACCCTTGATTCTGATACACCCATAATAACAGAAATTTCTTTCAGCGTTAAGCCCTCAAAATAATAAAGGGTAACTACCTTCTGTTCCTTTTCGGATAATTTCTCTATCGTGTCCGTCAGCATCTTATGAAGCTCTTGCCTTGTGTAATGCCCCTCCGGCGTGTCGTCCTGCGATTGCAGCCCTTCGAATGTTGTCTCGTGAGTCTGTTCCAGATAGTCGTCAAGTGACACCAAACTCAGCACGTTCGAATTCCGCATAAGCTCTCTTGTTTCTTCCAGTGTCAAGTTTAGCCTTTCGGCTATCTCTGCCTCGGTCGGCTCGCGCCCAAGCTCTGTTTCCATTTGCATACACAGGCGCTCGTATTCCTTGTTCTTCTGCCTAAGCGCCCTCGGCACCCAGTCCATCTTCCGGATATTGTCAATCATAGCACCGCGAATCCGCACCGAGGCATATGTTTCGAACTTCACGCCCTTATCGATGTTAAACTTCTCGATTGCGTCTATCAGTCCGAAAATGCCGTAGCTTATCAAATCATCGTATTCAACATGTGCGCCGACATGAATCAGCATACGCCCTGCCACAAACTTCACCATGGGCGCGTATTTAAGTATCAGGCGTTCCTTGAGCGCATGGTCTTTGGTTCGCCGATATGTCCTCCAGACGGTCTCTAAGCTTTCCAAATCCCCCACCCCCTTGGCTTACTTGCGTCTAGCTGTCTAGGAACGCGTCTCCGACCGGCTCGCTCTCGGCTTCTTCTTCGTCTTCTGCTTCCTCGCTGTACTCCAGAAGGTCAGAGGTATCTATCTCGCCGTATTCTTCATCATCTTCGTCCGAGATGAAGGAATCCAGACTGTCCTCATCCTCAAATTCTTCCTCCGGCGGGAACATCGTTGTAACAAGTAGAAGCCGCAAAGCCAGTCCCAATACCAAAAACAACGCAATGGTAACAGAAACCCAAATCGCCATCCAATATAAAGGCGCCTGTATAATAATGCACGCTACAAGTACAACTATTGCCGCGGCAGCACTTATCACAAAAGGCAGCTTCATCAACGGCTTCGACAATTATATCACTCCATTAGCAAAATTCAACAAAAAAAATCAACAAAGATGCAAAACATCCGTCACAGTGTACGGTTTCCGTGCCCTATCGTTTTGATTAGGAAACGTCCGTCGTCCGCATACAGCTCGACAGTTCTGCCGTAGTTAGCGCCTACTTCGTAAGCAATAAGCGGAATCGAATACTGTTTAAGCAGCTTTAGCGTAGCTTCCACGTTGCGGTCGCCTATACGCATGTCGTCGTTCTTAGAATTGAACGCAAACATTTGCGCACCGCCGGCTATTTTTGCACGAAGGCGTGCTTTATTAGCCCCAAGACGCACCATGTCGTTTAGCATTTTCACCATAGCGGTGTCGGCAAACTTGGCTACGTTTTGGTTATTTTGCAGCTTTTTTGAGTCCGGAAGCATGATGTGAGCAAGACCCGCTATTTTTGTGGTGGGGTCCCACAAAGCGATGCCCACGCAGGAACCCAGCCCAAGCGTTGTTAGTATGCCGGGAGCCTTTGTGACGTTTAGGTCAGCCATCCCCACTATTATTTTTGCCATTATATCCCTACTCCCAAGGATTTCATAATTTTCTTGAAAGATTCTTCATCCGGTACTAGGATGAAATAGCCCGAAACATCGACATCCTCTACGCTGAACGATGAATTTATGTACAGCACATGGTCTGCCATTTTTCCGAACTCTATTGCCGGTACGGACAACAGGGCGTTCGCCATATCAATCGCAAGCATCGGCACCGACTGGCGTATACGCAAGTTGGTAAGCCCGGACAGCGAGCCTAGGTACGAGCCTGCCATTATGTTTGAGATTTCCTCAATGGTGCTTAGCTCAAGCTCGCCGAACTCGTCGTCCGCACTGCCGCCGCCCATCCCCGCAAGCACGCTTGATACAAGGTGTTTCGCCGTGTCCATGTCAAGCAGGAACATCATCATGCCGTTTATATCGCTTGTTATGCCGACAAGCACACCTACCAGAATATTCTCCGGCCCGCCGACAAAGTCCGCTAAATCGCCGAACTCTACCAAGTTGACCGTCGGCATTTCCATCTGCACTTTCTTGTTTAGCAGGCTGGAAATCGCTGTTACTGCGTTTCCGGTACCTATACTTCCTATTTCCTTTAGCACATCTAAGTGCATCTCGTTTAGATTACTGAACAAAGACATTTCGTTGCCTCCCGTTTAGCCTCTCCGATGATTCTCGGCTGTTTTTGTTTGTGTTATTTCCTTAAACTGCTGGTTGTTGATGTATTGTATGATTTTTTCTTGGTCGCTGTCCGGCACAGCTATGAACTGGCAGCGGTAAATGTACGACCTTGGCGGGTTGTCCGTCTTTTGCCGCCCGCGCACCTTTGTCAACACCACCAGGTATTCACTGTCAAGTACAAGGTTAGCATAGATTTCCGCCCCCTCCTCAAGCTCCAATGTTGAGACAAAACTCATGCCGCCGCCGCTGAAATCCTTCGTTACGGCACTGTATATCTTGACGCCTTCCTCGCCTGGTTCTTCGCCTACAACTGAAAAATTAAACTTTAAGGCGCTGCTTATGCGGTAGTAATCGCGCAGCTGCACCTTCTTGCCCGCGCTTTCCAGTTGTAGTTTTGTTAGATAGATACCGTCTATTATTGGGTGGTCGGTTACTGTTACATCGTATAAATATAAACTTGACTCAGTGTAAAACCGTGCCTCCATTACCCTATTTGCAGGTAATTTTATCATAGCTCCGCCGGATATCGGCATCATTACAAGCACTTCTTTTTTGCCGAGTACAGCTTCTACTACTGTCGCTAGTTTTCTACGCTCCGTCTCTCCGCCGCCTTTGAAACTCAGTTCAACGCGCGCGCCTGTCTTAATTCTCTGAATCAAATCAATCATCCCTTTATTTTCGCATAAATCCTACCCAGCGGTCGATGAATCTTTTTACGCCTGTTACCTCCGCTACATTTTCGTCAAGCAGCCGTTTGCTGATAAACTCTATGCTGCGGCTGCTTTCCGCGTTGGGGTACATTGTCGCCACAGGCTCCTGCGCCTTTACTGCCCGCGCCAGGTTCCTGTCATACGGGATGCTGCCTAGGTTGATTGGTTGCAAGTTTAAGAAACGGCTGCAAACCCGCTGCAAACGTCCGAAGACTTCTATGCCTTCCTTATGGTTCTCTACGCGGTTGATTACTATTTTTAACAGCGGCGGTTCGGCGTTATCTGCCGAAATCACTTTCATAACGGCATACGCGTCAGTAATCGCAGTCGGGTCACTTGTTGTTACGACGATGGTTTCGTGCGATGCTTTAATGAAATTTGTGACTGTTTTCGACATGCCCGCGCCTGTATCGATGATTAGGATGTCGGCTATTGCGTCTAGGTCGTTGAAGCTTGAAATAAGCTTCGCCATCTGCGCGTCGGTTACGTCCGCAAGCTGCGCAAGACCCGAGCCGCCCGACAGGAACAATACGCCTTCCGGCCCCTCTGTCAGCGCGTCCACTACCGTTACGTTGCCTTCCAATACTTCCTTGAAGGAGTATTTTGGGCTGACACCCAAAAGCAGCTCGACGTTTGCGAGCCCGAAGTCCGCATCGATTATCACGACCCGTTTGCCTGTACGCGCCAAGTAAATAGCCAGATTCAGGGCAAAATTCGTCTTGCCTACTCCGCCTTTTCCGCTTGTTATTGTGATTACCCGCATGTTTGTCGCCGTCTTCACGTTTGGGACGTTATGTTGGTTCACCAAATCGCGTAATCTCTCGGCTTGGTCTATCATATCAAGCCTCCTTCCAGGCGGTTGGAGCTATGCCTGTTCCCATTAGTGATTTCGCGATTTTGTCGGGCTGGATTTTTTCTATGTCCTCCGGCACGTTCTGGCCGAACGAAACGTAGGAAATCCGCTTGCCTGTCAGGTAGCAGATGTTCAGCAAAATACCCAGCGAGCCGGTTTCGTCCAGTTTCGTGAAAATTAAATCGAAATCGGCTATTTGTTCATAGGTCTTTATTATATCAAGAATGTCCTCTTGTCTGGTTGTTACGCTCAGAACCAAGAACTTGTTACTTTCCGGTATATGCGCAAGCATCGTTTTGAGTTCCGCCACATTTGTCGTGTTATGGTGGCTGCGCCCCGCTGTGTCCACTAAAATGACATCGTGGCTTTTCTTCAAGTGTGAGATATTGCCTAAGACTTCGTCGCTATCGTAGATTACGTTTAGGTTAAGACCCATGATTTCTGCGTATGTACGCAACTGCTCTACTGCCGCGATACGGTATGTGTCTGCGGTGATTAGCCCCACTTGCTTGTGGTGGTTTAGCAAGAGGATAGATGAAAGTTTGGCTATTGTCGTGGTCTTACCTACGCCCGTCGGGCCCATGAAGACTACTACCTGTGTGCTGCCTCCGTAGCCCGCGCCCGTCTCCTGCCCTACCAAGATGCGCGGCTTGCCCAGGATTGAGATAATTTTATTATACACGATTTTCACCAGTAAGTTAATATCCTGCTTGGATGCCGCGTCTAGGCTGTCTGCTTCTTCCAGGACTTTCTCCGCTATTTCGGGGGAGACGCCTTGCTCTACCAAGGAATCGTAGAACATTTGAACCGAGCTGTTTTCGTAGCGGCGGCTTGTGCCGCCCATTTGGTTAGTCAGCCTTGCGAGCTGTTCTTCCAGTTGGCGGATTGTTTGCTCTTGGCTTGTTATTACTGAATCTTTTTCTTGCCCGCCGCTGCTGCTGCTGCCACTGCCAAAAAGTCTTGGCACGGGTTTTACGATTTCGGGCGGTCTGTGGAACACGGGGAAATCGGGTTCTTCTTCCATGGCGTCCGGCGCGGATAGGATATCGGGAAATTCCATTGTATTAATATTGCCGAAGGGCGACTCGATACCGCCTTTGTTCGCCTCGCGTGCCGCTTGTGACGCTTCTTTTGCCGCGGCCAACACCTTGTCCTTTTCCGATTCGCTTTCGTCGTAGGCGGCTGTCACTATAATCGTGGGTTTCTTAAAGAACGAGAAAAAGCCCTTGCCTGGTTTCTTTTTTATGCTTAGAACTATAGCCGAAAGCCCCAGTTCGTCCCTGACCTTTTCGAGAGCTTCCTGCTCTGTCCTGCCCTCAAATTTTTTGGTCTTCATTACACACTCACCATTCCAATAGATTGAACTTCCGCACTTTGGTCGATTTCGCCGTAGCTAAGTACCACCAAGTCCGGTGCGATTTCTTCTACAAGCTGCTTGAAATACATGCGCACAAACGGCGATGTCAGTATAATCGGCATGACGCCCATGGATGTCAGCTTACCTACCTCCACTTTCAGACTCTCGAATATTCTGTGGCTAAGCTGTTGGTCGATATTTACAAAGCTCCCTACCTCGGTCTTTTGGATATTACTGGTTAGGGTCTGTTCGAGCGCTGGGTCTAGTGTTATTACCGTGTTCACGCCGGGGTTGAAGAAGCGGCGCGAAATCGCGCGGCGCAGGTTCTGGCGCACGTATTCTGTCAGCATATCTATGTCACGCGTTATCGGCGCGTAGTCCGCAAGTGTCTCGAGAATTGTCACCAAGTCGCGTATTGAAATGCCCTCGCGCAGCAGTTTGCCCAGTACTTTTTGTATTTCGCCCACGGTCATCATTTTCGGTACAAGTTCGTCTACCAGGATTGCGTGGGTTTCTTTTACGTTGTTGATTAGTGTCTGTACATCTTGACGGGAAAGGAGTTCGTGCAGGTGTACACGCACAACTTCCGTCAGGTGAGTCGCGATAATCGCTGGCGGGTCAACCACCGTGTAGCCCAGGGCCTCCGCGCGTTCGCGCTGGTTCTCGGTTATCCAAAGCGCAGGCAGACCCATGTACGGCTCCACCGTCTCTATACCTTCGATTTCTTCTTCCACGTAGCCCGAGTTCATTGCCATATAATGGTCGAAAAGGATTTCTCCGCCTGCTACTTCCACGCCTTTTATCTGTACGGAATACTGGTTCGGCGCTAGCTTGATATCGTCCTTCAAGCGGATAATCGGTACGATTGCGCCAAGTTCGACAGCTATCTGCCGCCTAATCATTACAACACGCTCGAGCAAGTCACCGCCTTGGCTTGAGTCCACGAGCGGGATAAGCCCGTAGCCGAACAGCAAGAGAATCGGGTCCACATTCAGCAGCGACACAACATTCTCGGGGCGGCGCGTTTCTTCGGCTTCTACGTCGTCGGTCGTTATCTCGGTTTCTATAGCGGCTATGCTTTCGCGGTTGCGCTTGAAAAATGAAAAGCCAATCAGCGCCAAGCCCACAGGCACGAATATCATGTGCGGCAGCGGCGTGAACGCGCCCATAGCCGCGAGTACACCGCCTGTTATCGTCAGAATCATTGGGTTGCTCAGGATTTGCGTGCCTAGCGCGCCCGTTATTTCGGATTCCGCGGTCGCCTTTGTTACGAGCATACCTGCCGAAAGCGAGATTAAGAGTGTCGGAATCGCGTTGGTGAGGCCGTCACCGATAACCAACAGTGTATATACGTTCGCGGCTTCGCCTATGGACAGACCCATACGCGTCACGCCCATTACTATACCGCCGACTATCGTTATCAAAATGATGATGATGTTTGCAATCGCGTTGTTCTGCACGAACTTAGCCGCACCGTCCATCGCGCCGTAGAAGTTTGATTCGTCCTGAATCTTCTTACGTCTGTCTTTCGCTTCCTGCTCGTCTATCAGACCGGAGTTAAGGTCAGCGTCTATCGCCATCTGCTTACCCGGCATAGCGTCCAGTGTAAACCTCGCCGTTACTTCAGCGATACGCGTCGCGCCCTTCGTGATAACCAAAAAGTTAACCAAAACGATAATCAGGAAGATGATGATACCGATAACCATGTCGCCCCCGGCAACAAACTGGCCGAAAGTATCGATAACCTGACCCGCGTCACCGTAAAACAATATCGAACGCGTCGTGGTGATATTAAGCGCCAGTGTAAAAACGGTGGTCATAAGCAGAATCGTCGGGAACATCGACATATCCAAGGCTTCCTTGGCATACAGGGAGTTAAGGAAAATAAGCAGCCCCACACCCATATTCACCATCAGCAGAAAGTCGATAATAGCAGTCGGCATCGGTATTACGATAAACACAACTATGATAACCATTACCACACCGACAAGCGACTCTTTTATCCGCATTTCCGCACCCCCTCCGTGACACTTAGATTATACCGCATTTCTAAAAAAATTTCTACAACTTAGCTTACACGATTTTTCAATTTGAAGACATAGGCTAAAATTTCCACTACAGATTCCCAAAGTTCGAACGGAATTTCATCGCCCACCTCTACGTCAGCATAGAGCGCACGCGCAAGCGGCGGGTTCTCGACTATCACTACATCATGCTCGCGCGCCTTATCGCGAATCCGTTTCGCCATCAAGTCCGCGCCCTTCGCTGTGACCACAGGTGCCTTGTCCACCAGATTATTATACCGCAGCGCAACCGCAAAATGCGTTGGGTTAGTGATAACGACATCAGCCTCAGGCACATTCTGCATCATACGGCGCATGGACGCCTCGCGCATCCGCTGCCTTATCTTTCCTTTGATGTGCGGGTCGCCTTCCATCTGTTTGTATTCGTCTTTTACTTCCTGTTTCGTCATACGCAGCTTTTTCGTATGCTCGTAGCGGGTGTAAGCGAAGTCAAGCGCCGCGATTATTATGAACACCGCGCCTATAGTCAAGCCCAGATTGATAACGAAATTCATTATCATAAGAGACGAGGCCATAATCGACATATCAAGCATAGCAGGGATGTTCCCTAGCTGCGCCATTACCATATAATACACAATAGAGCCGACTATCCCAATCTTGGCAAGTGATTTCACCAGATTGACCACCGACTTCATAGAGAAAATCTTCTTAAAGCCCGATATGGGGTTCAGCTTCGAAAATTTCGGCATCATAGGCTTAGCCGTCGGCTTCCAGCCTACCTGCAAAACACTGCTTAACACGCCCGCCGCCATAGAAATAAGCAGCAGCGGCAAAGTAATCACAACCACCTGCTGGAACAAAAACGGCAGATACCCGGACGCAATCAAATTATCTATAGCCGCGTAGGTATGCGGGAGTACCCCGCCCCAGTTAAAAAGCATCAAGCCCAATATATTCTGATACAGCCACGGCCCGAAAAGCCGCAGCGTAAAAAACATCGCAATCAAAGTAATCGCCGTAGTCACCTCTTGGCTCATGGCGACCTGACCTTCCTCACGCGCCTTAGAGCGCTTCTGCTCGGTCGGTTCCTCGGTCTTCGAGTCCTTGTCTTCGCCCTCGAAAAACCGCAGGTTAATGGGAATCATTACAAGCTCTTTTTCAATTTTTTTCATCGCGGACGCAACCCCCACATTACTTCCAACATGGCATCGTGTGCCATATTAAATATCAGCCAATACATCGTACCGATATTCGGCACCATCACTATCCAAAGCAGTATCGAACCTACTATCAGCTTAAACGGCAGACCGACAACAAATATATTCATCTGCGGAACAGTCTTGACCATGACACCAAGCGCAACATTTATAACCATCATCGTACCGAAAATCGGCATCGATATCGCAACAGCAAGCACCATCGTCTGCACGAGCAAAAGAATCAAATACCAAGCCAAATCACTGTTGCCCGCAATAACCGCCGTACCAATCGGCAGCACCGTATAGCTGTAGAAAAACATATAGAAAAACCCGTGCAGCCCGCCCGTCACTACCAGCATAGCAAGCAGCGAAAAGAAGAACAAATTACCCGTGAGCGGAACCTGAATTTGCGTCATAGGGTCAAGAACATTCACCATCATGAGCCCTATCTGAAAGTCCATCAGCTGCCCGGCAAAGAAAATCAAGTTAAAGGTAGCAAAAAGCGCATAGCCCATCGCCATCCCGACCATAAACTCAAGCAGCAGGATATAAACATAGCCGAGCGGGCTGTCCATCATATAAACCGCCGTCACATTCCCGGACATAAACAGGGCGATAGCCATAACAAGCGCCAAAAACAAACGGCCTTGCATCCAGATATTCTGACCCGATATCACCGGAACGAACAAGAAAAAACCGAGCAGTCTCACAAGAATTACAAGCAGTAAATCTATCTGCGAAAAAAAATAAACAATTACATCATAAGCCGCCAAATTATCCATCACATAGGTACCACAAAGTATTGCATATTAGTCACCATCTGCCTGAAGAACGAGATGATATTCCCGAGTATAAACGGGCCGAAGAATATCAAAGCGACCATAACGGCAACTATCTTAGGCACAAACGCAAGCGTCTGTTCCTGAATCGATGTCACCGTCTGGAAAATAGCAACAATCAGCCCAACAGCTAGCCCCATAGCCAGAGGCGGCGTAGCCGACAAAATAATAGTAAACAAAGCGTTACTCATAGCATCTATTACCGCTTGCTCGGTCACAAAAATCAGCCCCTTCCTAAGTAGCCCTAAAGGTCAGCACTACATGCTCAAATACAAACGACCAACCGCCGCCCAGTATAAACAGCAAAATCTTAAACGGCAGCGAAATCATGGCGGGCGGCAGCATCATCATACCCATAGCCATCAAAACCGAAGCCACAATCATATCGATAACAACAAAGGGCAAGTACAAAAAGAACCCCATAATAAAGCCCTTGGTAAGCTCACCCAAAATAAACGCGGGTATCAAAATCCGCGCGGGAATGTCCGCATATGACTCAAACTCGTCTATTCCGCGGCCGTCCAAACGCGCAAAAAGCGCCATATCCTCAGCCGCTACTTGCTCAAGCATGAAGGTCTGGATAGGCGTCCAAGCGCGGTCGATAGCCTCCGCCTGCGTAATCAGCCCGTTAGTGTAAGGAACAAGCGCCTCGTCGTTAATTTCCTGCACAATCGGCCCCATTATAAAGAACGTCAAAAACAACGCCAACCCAACAAGAACTTGGTTAGGAGGCATCTGCTGTGTTCCCATCGCACTACGCATAAAGTGCATTACAACAATCAAACGCGTAAAACTTGTAAACATCAAAATCAGCGTAGGCGACAAGGTAATTATCGTTATCAGGAAAAACAACTGTAAAGTAGGAACAAGCGTCAGAGGGTCGTCAGTCAACCCAACATTAACACCAAGCTGCGGCAAAGGAATATCAATAGGTATATCGTAAGTAGCATAAACCGTAACATCCCCAAGCAAAAAAGCCGCAACGAAAACTACAGCAAAAACAAACAACTTCACGGCAATTCCTTCTTTCAAGGGTCAGTTCTGACCATCCTCCGGCGGGCGCTCGTCTTCGTCTTTCTTCATGAAGCGTCCCATCAGAGTCTCAAAGCCGCCGCCTGCCTGCGCGCCTTCCGTCAGGCTCAGCTGCTCTTTATCAAGCTCCGTTATCGCGTTTATCTGGTTCCGCGTCACGCCTATCAATACATATTTCTCACCTACGCGCAAAATATGCACAAAAGACTGCGGGCCCACGCCCATACTCTCTACTATCTCGATGTTCCGCCTGCCGTACCGCCCGTATCTTGCCGCGCCAAGCAAGCGTGTCGTGTAATATGCCAACGCACAGACCGCTATTATCAAAATGAATATGGAAAAAAACTGACCTACAGGGGGTGCGAGCGTAGACCAGTTTCCATTCAAGATATATACGGTATGCCTCGCGCTAGCCTGCAAAGCATATCCCATGTGCATCATCCAATAACCTTTTTAACAGCCTCCAGCACCCTATCAGCTTGGAACGGCTTGACTATAAAGTCCCGCGCTCCCGCTTGAATGGACTCGATAACCATTGCCTGCTGACCCATAGCGGAACACATGATAATCAACGCACCCGGGTCTTCTGCCTTAATACCCTTTGCTGCCTTGATTCCGTCAAGCTCCGGCATAGTAATGTCCAGTATAGTCAGACCGGGCTTCAGTTCCTTGTACTTTTCGATTGCTTTTGCGCCGTTTTCCGCTTCGCCTACTACCTCATAACCGTTTTTTGTCAAAATATCTTTCAACATCATACGCATAAAGGCAGCATCATCTACAAGCAGAATAGTTTTGTCGGCCATACTAAATCACTCCTTAGATTCTTTTTTCAACATTTACAATGTCGACAACCCTCACGGCAAAATTTTCATCAACAACTACAACCTCGCCTGTGGCTACAAACTTTCCATTTACCAAAATATCAATCGGCTCGCCCGCGATTTTGTCCAAGTCTACTATGGTACCGGGGGCAAACTCGAGTATTTCCCTTATCTTCCTACTGGTACGTCCAAGCTCGACCGTTACGTCAAGCGGTACGTCCATAATGATGCCTATGTTTTCCTTCTGCTGCGTCAGCTCCGTTATGTCGAGCGTTTGGAACTGGGCTGGCTGGGCGTTCACTGCTGCTCCTCCTCCGCCGAACGGTGCGTACATTACCGGCTGCCTTGGGTCTGGCGGCGGTGCGTAGTACGCCGGTTGTTGAGCTGCCGCCGGGTCCATTCCGGGTTGCGGTGCATAGTAGCCCGGTGGGGGCGGCGCGTATTGTGGCTGTGGTGCGTATTGCGGTGCAGCTGCTGCCGGTGCCTGCGGCGGCGGATATGCTGCCGGTGCCGCTTGCGGCGGTGGTGCGGCAGGCGGTGCTGCCTGCGGTGCCGCTGCTGCGGGTGGTGCTGCCGCCGGCGGCGGTGCGGCAGGGGCAGGTTCGTCGCCTCCGCCAAGACCCGCCATCATAGTAGTCACTATGTCTTTGGCAAATTCTATCGGGATAATTTGAGTGATACTGCTGTCAATCAAATCCCCTATCTCCATCCTGAACGATACACACGCAAGTATATCGTCAGGAGCAAAGCCTGTCTGGTCAAAAAAATCATCGTCGCCGAAGTTCAGCATCATAGCGTGGGGCGTATCAATATCAATCTTCCGATTAATTATAGAAGAAAGTGATGTCGATGACGAGCCTACCATCTGGTTCATCGCTTCGCTTATCGCGCTCAGCTCCAGTTCAGACAGCGGATTCGCGTCTTCTTGTACCGTCCCTTCGCCGCCCATCATCAGGTCGGCTATTATTTTAACATCATGTTCCCTTAATATCAATATGTTTGAGCCTTCAATTCCTTCTTTATAACTAACCCGTATTCCAACACAGGGTCTGCTATAGCCTTCGGCCATGGTGCGCCAGTCCACAATAGACACGCTCGGCGTGTCGATAAGAACTTTCGGGCCGTTCAGAAGGGTGAACAATGTTGTGGCGGAAGTGCCCATGCTTATGTTTCCGACTTCGCCAAGGCAGTCCTTCTCTTGCGCGCTCATTACGTCGTCGTAGTTCTTGGCAGGCGCACTCGCCGCAGGGGCTGCGTCGCCTCCGCCGCCCGCAAGCAGCGCATTTATTTCTTCCTGCGAAAGCATTCCGCCGCCGGAATCACCGCCTGCCGGAGCAGCCGCCGGGGCCGGGGCAGGAGCTGCATCGCCTCCTCCGCCCGCAAGAAGCGCGTTTATTTCTTCCTGCGAAAGCATACCGCCTCCGCCGCCGGAATCAGCCGCAGGGGGCGGTGCCGCAGCAGGGGCTGCATCGCCTCCTCCGCCTGCAAGAAGCGCGTTTATTTCTTCCTGCGAAAGCATACCGCCTCCGCCGCCGGAATCAGCCGCGGGCGCTGCCGCCGCCGGAGCAGCATCATCAGCAGCCGCGTCCGAATCGCCACCGGCTCCTGCTAACAAGGCATTGATTTCTTCCTGTGTCAGCATATCTCCCATAAAGGTTACTCCTCCCTTTCAATTAGTTCGGATATCTGAAAGGCGTACCTTCCTCGGACCGTCCCCGGTTTAGCGTAAAATTTCAATAAACTTCCGATTTTTATTTCCAAGTCGGAATTAACGTAGGAATCCAACTTCAAAACATCGCCTTTTTGTAGATTTACAAAATCCGTTACCATTATACTGGTCTTTCCGATTACCGCTGAGACGGGCACTCTTGCCTTCTCCAGTTCTTCTTCCATGCTTGCGCGGTATTCTTCCATGTCTTCGTCTTCGTGTGTTACGAACCAGAAACTGGTCTTGAGTTTGTCCATTATCGGTTCAAGCACCAGATGCGGTAAACAGAAGTTCAGGTGCCCCTCGGCGCTTCCGATTTTTATGCGGATAACCACCAAGGCGACAAGGTCGTTCGGCGACATTATCTGCGCGAACTGCGAGTTCGTCTCCAAGCGCTCCAGTCTTGGGCGGAGACTGATTACATTTTCCCATGCCTCGGGCAGATAGCTTATAATCTGCGTCAGCACACGTTCAAGCAGGATTGTCTCGATTTCGGAAAAGTCGCGCATGGACTTCAGCCCAAGACCCGGGCCGCCGAGAATCCTATCTATTATCGCATAACCCATGTTATTCGACAATTCCATCATGATATTACCGCGCAGCGGCGGCCATTCCGTCATAGCCAAAATAACCGGGTTCATCAGCGCCAGGTTGAAGTCCTTGAACAAAAGCTGTTCCGAGTTCGCGACCTCCAGGGTCACAGCCGTTCGCAAGTAACCCGTCAGGAACGACGAAACCGTCCGCGAAAAGTTCTCGAAAATATTTTCAAGGGTACGCAACTGCTCTCTGCTGAACTTAATCGGATGGGCGAAATCGTATTCCTTCGCCTCGTGTGCGTCTTTACCGGCGGATGCCACCACCACTTCGTCCGCATTGTCACCGGATAACTGCGCCAGTAAGGCATCAATTTCACTTTGAGATAGGACGTCACCCACGATTCATCACCTCGCTTATTCTACAAGACACTTCGTTCTACGGCATTATTATCCATTCGATAAAACTTACTTCTACTATCATGTTCGACCTGAAGTCATTTTGAAGCCTGTACAGGATTTCCTCCGCCAGAGCTGCCATTGCACCCCTCGCTGTCAGTTCATTATATGTGCTGTTCTGAATTGCCTCAAGCGATACTGTCCGCACGTACGCTATGTGCTCGTTCAGCATCTCGGAAATTTCTACCGATTCGCGTTCCATGGTGTTGTCGTAGCCCACCACTACCTGAATGCGCGCCGTACCCCTTGTGCCGCCTGTCTCGGACACCAGGTTCGTCACGATTGCATCGCCTACTTCTATACGGTTGATTTCATCCGGGTGCATGACCCGCGCTTCGCGTTCCCAGCCCAACTCGGCCTGGTGCGCTGCCGCTTCCATGCGCTGTACCATGTTAAACGCGTAGAACGTGACGCCGACCACCGTACCTAACAAGGCCACAAGCAGTACGATTATGACTATCATCATCAAATTACTTTTTTCCATAACGACTCCTCAAAACATAATTATTCGTCTATAACTTGCAGCCTCTGCTGCTGAGCGTAGACCAATATCTCAACGCGCCTGTTGTTGGCGCGGCCTTCCACTGTGTAGTTTGTGTCCACCGGCTGATATTCGCTTCTGCCGATAGCATCAAGGCGTTCCGGGTCGAAACCGTGGACATCTATGAAGCGCCTTACCACAGAAATCGCCCTTGAGGAGCTTAGCTCCCAGTTGCTTGGAAACGCTACCGTGCGGATAGGGACATTGTCCGTGTGCCCGTGTACCGCTATGCGGTTATCCGGGTACAGCGCAAGCAGCTCCGCCACCGTGTCTATCATATCTATAGCCTCCGGCAAAAGCTCGGCACGCCCGGGGTTGAACAGCATTCCGCTTGGGAAAGTGAAGCGGACATATTCGCCTAGCTCACTTACGGTTATGCCGATTTCCGCCATTACTTCTTCGTCGTATGGTGCCATATATGTACGGAAAGTTTCGACAAGTTCTGCCATTTGACCTTGGCGCTCCAGTATTGCGTCTAGTACCGCGCCTGCGCCTGCCGCGTCGTAGTCTTCAAGTGCGTCTGTCTCTGGCGGGCGTTCCGCCTGCCTTGGCGGGCTTGGCGGGCTATGCAGCGGCATCATTCCGGCATTATCCGAAAACAGCGTTCCAAGCGCACCTTGGAAGAAAATCCGCCTGCCTGCCATTGCCTGCGCAAACTCTTGGAACCGCGCCTCATCGATACTCGACAGCGAGAACAGCAGAACGAAGAAACACATCAACAGCGATACCAAGTCAGCCCATGTTGTCATCCATGCCGGGGAACCGGCGGGGCCTTTTTTCTGTTTTTTCTTCATTACTCCTCATCTCCTCCGCCGCCTGCGGCAGCAGCTTCGCCCACGGAACCGCGGACTCCCGGTGCCAGGAATGACTTCAATTTTTCTTCTATAATACGCGGGTTTTCACCCGCTTGGATAGATAGCATACCTTCAATAAGCACCGTCTTGAGCAGTGCTTCTTCCTTATTTATTGTTTTAAGCTTGGTCGAAAACGGCAGCGCCAACACGTTCGCAACGATAGCGCCGTAGAACGTAGTGATAAGCGCAACGGCCATGTTCGGTCCTACCGCATCGATATCATCGAGGTCTTGAAGCATCAAGATAAGCCCAATAAGTGTTCCCTTCATACCCCACGAAGGAGCAAACTGGGCTATGGAGTCAAACACACTTGCTATGTCGTTATGACGTTCATCTATGTAAGAGAGTTCAGTCTCCATGATAGCTTTTACAAGCTCCGGGTCTGTACCGTCAACTATCAGCATTACACCTTTTTTTAGGAATTCGTCGTCCATGTTCGCGACGGAATCTTCCAAGGCAAGGACGCCTTCCTTACGTGCGGTATTTGCCAGGCCGACTATCTGATTTATTGCGTTAGCCGGATTAAGCGACGGGGGCTTGAAGACTATTTTCATCGCTTTCATAGCGCTTATAAACTGGGGTAGCGGCGCACTGATAATGGACGAAGCTACCGCGCCACCCAAAACCAGAACAATAGATGCCAAGTCAAGTAGCGAGGCCGCATGCCCTATGTCGAAGTTTGTCTGCATCAAAGCAACGACAATCAGAGCCGCAAAACCAAACGCTAACCCAATAATTGTACCTAAATCCAAAACTACAACGCCTCCTGTGTCCTCTTATTGCAATGCTATGCTTTTCTTATACGTAACTATCATTTCAAGCACCGCATCCATAGATTCCTTTATGATAATCTTTCGCCCTGTGGTCATAGTGAGGGTGGTATCCGGCGTTGATTCAATCAGTTCTATTAGGTCGCAGTTGATAATCATTTTCTGCTCGTTCAGCTTAGTTATTGGTATCAAAGTCTATCTACATCCTTATGGTTTTTACGTTGCTCTCGTGATTATAACACAGAACTTTTCAAAAGACTATATGGAAATTTTATATGTCCCGGGAAATAAACTAATTTTGGTCTAACTTTCCCTCTGCTGCAAAAAACATACCAAAGCCGACCGTCATTTGCCGACCGGCTTTGATATTTAATAATTAACTACCGTCTCAGGTTAACAAGCTCCATCAGCATTTCGTCGCTTGTTGTGATTACGCGCGAGTTGGCTTGGAAGCCTCTTTGTGTGGTAATCATTTCTGTAAATTCTGAGGAGAGGTCTACGTTGGACATTTCCAGTGTGCCTGCCATCATTTCGCCGTGGTTTCCTACACCGTCGAACCAGCCGGAGTTTGGAGTTGTGGCCCAGAGGTTATTGCCCATGCGCTCTAGTCCTGCGGGGTTCAAAAACTTCGCTAGGGGGATTTGGCCTAGCATACTTGTTTCGCCGTTTGAGAAGCGTCCCATTATTATGCCGTCGGGGCCTATCATGATGTCTTGGAGTGAGCCGGGGCGGTTGCCGTTCATGAACATGGCGCGCATGTCGGTGGGTTCGCCTTGCTGGGCGCGGAGCCCGCCGAAGTACATGCGGATGGAGCCGGTGTTGTCGTCGCCGCCCGCAACAGTGGGCGCATCCGGGCCCGGCGGTCTAAGACCACCGATAACCGATGGTGGCGCAAGTGTATTATCCGGGTCTATTACGAAGTTCAGATAGACTCCCCTTGGTGTTTGGTCGGGGCCGTTGATTGCTGCAAGTAACGCAGCATCCGCAGCCGCAGGAGTTGCGCCTACTTCTGCGCCTAGCAAATTACCTGTAAGCGGGCTGAACGCGAGAGCGACAACAGCATCCCCTGCACCTGCTTCAGGTTCATCCGAAGTGAACGCCAAATCTACAAATCTTTGATTTTCCGGAGTTCTTGGCAGTCCGTGCGGGAACATACCTACTTCGCCGTCTGCATTTCTGACGAAGTCCATTGTCCACAAGCTGTATGCGTTTGTGGAATGGGGTGCAGGCGGCGGCGGGTCGGACGCGTTTTCAGGCGGGTGCCATGTGAAGCGTACGTCCGCAATCCAACGGTTGCCTATAGTATCGTAGAAAGCTACGGGGCGTGTTATGGTGTTCAGAAGCGGGCCCGGGTCCATTACCCTGTCGTTGATGTTGAGGTTATTTACTACCTCTATCAAAGAAGTGGCCGTTGGGTTCATAAACCTTCTGCTTGCAGGGGTTTCGAGCGGGGCTACGTTACCTTGCTGGATTCTGTAACCGCCCGGTGTGCCTGCATCGCAGCGTACCGCCGGCCAGCCCATCAGCTGCATTCCGCCGATGGAGAATCTGTGGCCGTTCCAATCAACATTGCCTGCTCTGGTGAAAAACTGCCCGCGCTCGTCCTCTACTATGAAGAAGCCTTCGCCTTGGATTGTCAGGTCTAAGGGGCGGTCGGTTCTTTGGGCTGCGCCTTGCATCATTAGGTTGTCGATTGAGCCTATGTTTACGCCAAGACCGATTTGCATCGGGTTACGGCCGGCTCTGCCTGTCTCCGGATTGTCCGCGCTTGCGCCGGAGACCCTTTGCAGCATTGCGTCCGCAAAGGTCATTCTGGAGGCTTTGAAGCCTACTGTATTTACGTTTGCTATATTATTACCTATAACATCCATTCTGCTTTGATGTACCCGGAGTCCCGAGACGCCGGAAAAAAGTGAACGCATCATAAAGCATTACTCCTTATCTATACGGAAAGCGTTACCGCTTTAAGTTAACCAACTCCTGCAACATCTCATCACTGGTCGTTATAACCCTCGAGTTAGCCTGGAAGCCCCTTTGCGTCGTTATCATCTCTGTGAACTCGCCTGCCATGTCTACGTTCGACATTTCCAGTGTTCCGGCAAGCAGGTCGCCGTGGCCGCCTATCCCGTCGAATGCGCCGGAGTTTGCTGACGGAATCCATAGATTGTCGCCTACTCTCTCCAGACCTTCCGGGTTCAGGAAGAACGCCAGCGGAATCTGACCGATTGCGCGCATTTCGCCGTTTGTGAAACGCGCCATGATGATACCGTCGCCGCCTATGGAAATATCCGTAAGCGTGCCGGGGACGTTGCCGTCAACGAAATTCATGCGCAGAGTGGTATTCTCGCCCATTTGCTGACGGATGTTGTCTACGTTGAAACGGATGCCGCCCGCGTTGAACCCGGCGGGTAGGTCTACCACGCCTTCGTCGCCGATAATCGACGGCGGCGGCAGCGCCGGAACGGTAAAGTTCAGCATGAACTCCAAACGCGGCACAGGCACGGGGCCCGGCATAGGCATGTCGCCCACGCGCTTCGAAATCATTTGCCCGTTGATTGGGCTAAAGCCGATGATACCGCGGTTGCCCGGTGTCACACCCGGCAGAACGTCATCGGGTATGCCTATAGTCATGTTCACCAATACGCCGTTATCGCGGTTTCCGCCCGGAAACACCATTACTTGGTCGCTTGGGACGTCTAGCGGCCCGGTCGGCAGAAACTGGAAGCTCCAGTAGCTGACCGCGTTTGTGGACGGCGGGGTGACGCCTTCCGCGCCCGGCGGATGCCATGTGAAACGCACATCCGCGGTGTACAGCGTGCCAAGAGTGTCGTAGAACTGGACAGAGCGGACGATATGCCCGTCTATCAGGTCGTTTATATTCAAGTTACCCATCGCCTCAATCAGGCTTGTTGGGTTCGGGTCCATGAAACGCAGTTCCTGCGGGGTGACAAGCGGCTGCACGGTACCTTGCTCGATAACGAAGGTGCCCGGTCTTCTTGGGTCTTCGATTGCGTTCCAGCCCATAAGCTGCCGGCCGCCTATCGAGAAACGGTGTCCGTTCCAGTCGATGTTACCCGCACGCGTAAAGAACGTGCCCTGCGAATCGGAAACGATGAAGTAGCCCTCGCCTTGGACTGTTACGTCCAGCGCGCGGTCTGTCCGCTGCGCTGCGCCTTGCTGTTTCATCGCGTCTATGCCGCCGATGTTTACGCCGAGCCCGATTTGCGTGGGGTTACGCCCTGCTCTGCCTACGTCGGGGTTGTCGCCGCTTGCCCCGCGAATCCGTTGAGACATCGCGTCCGAGAAGGTCATACGCGCGGCCTTGAAGCCTACCGTATTCACGTTCGCGAGGTTGTTACCGATTACGTCCATGCGGGTTTGATGCACCCGGAGCCCGGAGACTCCGGAAAAAAGTGAACGCATCATAATTTTTTAACTCCTTTTCCTGCCGTGTGGCGCTATCTGTCAGTCAAGCACCAGTAACTTCCGTTAGGACCAGCTACACAATCACGGCTCCGTCAATATTACTAAACACATTCTCCTGCTTTTCCGCGTCCATAGCGGTTATTACCGTCTTACTTTTTACATTCACAACAAGCGCAACGTCGTCCACCAGAACCAGTGAATCCCTTATGCCCTTAGCATAAGCCCTGTTCAATCCGGCTTCCACCCGGCTTAACTGATTATCTGTCAATGTAATCTTCCGGTCATTCAACCGCATGTTCGCGTGTTTCGAGAAGTTAACCGTCTCTTGCCTATGCAGCGCGTTCTCGAAAACCTTGCCGAAGCCGCCGCCTTGGATTGGCTTTGCTGCCTTCGTTTCCCGGAGTGCGTTTACCTTACTTATCGTGAGTCCGTCCATGGTCATCACCTTTTTTAGTTAGTCAGACTGTCGTCGTCATCATCATCTGCCGGCGGCGGTGTGCTTTGCACGACGTTTGTCATTCTGCCGCCTACTTCCAAGAATCTCCGCAGCGACAAGAACTGTGTCGAGCTGATGTGCAAACGAACCTCGCCGTTTGTGACAGAGAGCCATTCCACCCTGCCCGCGAAGTCGTAATCTGCCGTCGCAATCGCTACATTCTCGCCGACGAAACGCAAACCTTCAATCAGTTCGCCAATCGCGTTAAGCGGAACCCTTGTGCCGTTGTCAAGCTCGACATACGCGCGGTTGTTTCTCATTTCGATACCGCGGATATAGCCCTGCGCTGTCTGCATCTGGCCGTTTTGGTTCACGAACGCACCTCTGATGTGCCTGTCCATGACCAGCGACTCGCCCGAAACCGACATTACCTGACCTGCCGTAATCTCGCGCCCGTTTACCATAAGCACGGAAATCCCGTCCACAAAACGGACAAAATCCACACGCCCTTCGATAAACTCGCTCATTCTTCCGTTTTCGTCCAAGAGAACTGCCTGCACTGTCTGGCCGATAAGACCAAGGTCGCGGCTGTTCGCAACGCCGTCCAAAATCCCTTGAAGCTGACGCGACATAAAGTTCTCGTCGGAAACCCAAGAAACCCTGTCAAGCGGTGTGTCAACGACACGCAGCTCGTACATGCGGTCGCCCGCCTCGGTGTAGACAAATCTGCCTTCCTCGTCCTGCCTCGGCACCATCGTTTCCACGCCCAGAATAACATTGCCGCCTCGTGTCGTTACATAAACAACAGGGCCTTGCACCTCGCGGAACTGCTCTGTAGTCTCACAGAAGAAATGGGCGTATACGTCCTTCCCTATCATCCCGTGAGCCTGATGCCTTTCCATAGCGCGGGTCATTTGCTGCTGCTGCTCAAGCGCCGAAAACTGTGCCATCTGTGCCAAGAAATCCCTGTCGTCCATTGGGTTGAGCGGGTCTTGGTGCTGCATTTGCGTAATGAGCAGCATCAAAAACGCGTCGCGGTCAAGCTCGCCGCTTGTGTTCCGCGCGCCTGGCGCCCTGATGTTGCTTGTTGCGGCGCCCGTCTCGTTCTCCCTTTGTGCGGGCATTGGCATCCATAATCCTGACATCACTTACCTCCTTTACGCCGAAAAATCTACCGTGTTGTTCATTACAAGCGCCGGGTCAACCGGGGCTGGCTCGGCTTCTTCTTCGATTACATTACCCAAAGACGCGTTGCGCAAACGCCTTAGCGCCTCCTGCTGCGCCTTCAGAAACTGGTTCAGCTGTTCCTCGCTGCTTTGGTCGCCGTTTACCGAAACGAACAGCTCGCTCACCTCGATACCCTGCTCCGCAAGCGCGTCGCGCAGCTGGTTAAAGTTCGATTCGATAATCTCTTTAATCCGCTGGCTTTCCGCTACGAACAGCGCCATCACTATCCCGTTCTGCACAGAAACACGCATCGTTACATCACCCAAATGCTCGGGCCGCAATGTCATGCGCAGCTCCGCAAAATTCTCCGGCGCGACCGACCTAACATGCGATACGATTTGCTGCATCACTTGCACGGGGTCGGCGGTCACGGGTGCGGAAACGGGTGCCGCGGTCTGTACGGCTGCGGCCTGCGGTGCTGCCGCTATCGGGCTGACAGCTGCGGGCGCGTCCGTTGTCTGACCATCGTTTAGCATTACGTCGGGCGCGTCGTATACTACTGGTGCCGCTTCCTCGGTGCTTGCCTGCACCTCTTGGCCTCGTGCCTCGCCGCGCGTGTTGTCCTGCCTGCCTTGCATCAGTTCCGGCGTTTCTTCCTCGGTTTCTTCGGCCTCAATGCTGATTACAAGGTTGTTCTGCTCGTCAACCGATGCCACCAGTCCGCTAAGACGTTCGAGCGCGGGTTTCGCCTCTTTTGGTACAGGCGCTTCCACGACTTCTTCCACAGCCTTACACAGCTGTTTCAGGGCTTCCTTGTACTCCGGGAGCGTCAGAAGTTCGACTGGCGACTCGACCTTTAGCAAGACTTGCAAGAACTTGTTCGCAGCAGGCGCTTCGGTCAGCTCCTCAGGCTCTACTTCCGCGGCTGCGAGAACTTCATACACAACCTTGGGCGGAACCTGTACGGCTTCTGCAAGAACCTCGACGATTACAGGCGGAATCTCGATGTCAAGTTCTACTTCCTGCTCGTCTTCGGCCGGTGCGGATTCGTTTGTTGTTACTTCTGTCTCCGCTACTTCTTGGGTTGGCAGCTCGTCTTCTGACGACGGGCGGGCTTCTTCGCGCAGCGGCGGCTCTTGGCCGCGTGATGTTTCCTGGCTGCGGTCTACCCTTTCCCTTGGCTCGGGCGCGGTGTTTGGCGAGTTCCTGTTTTCGAGGTCGGTCATGAACCTGTCGAAGCCCTGGCTACTGCCTTGGTTGCTTCGTCTGTTGCTTGCGGGTCTGATTAGGCCAACCTCAGGAATCGCTACTTCTTTAATCATCTTTTCACCTCCTAAGTTTAGGAAATTAACAAACGCGAAAGCTTCAACGCGTTTTTAATTTCCGGTATTTGCCGAAGGCAAATAAACTACCTTCCTAATATGATTAGAAAAGGCTTGAAAAACAAAGCCCTTCCGTTAATCATCAATCTCGTCTTCTGCCTCCGCGTCCGCGGCTGCTTCTTCTTCCTCATCTACTACTTCGTCATCTTCCGTGCCTGTTATAACAGGTACGGCCGCAATTTCCGGAATCGGTGTGCCGCCGCCTATCACAGGCACCTGCGGCAGGATATCCGTTGCTGCAACAGCCCCGGCAAGCGGCACCATCAGCCGCGTGATTACCGCTACGTCAGCCGGTTCCATTTCGTCGAAAACATCCGCCCGCTGCTGTTGGTTAAACACGCCCAAAATCCTTACCAAAAGCATAGGGTCGGTCGCAAGCAGAATCGTAAAGACCTCGCCTGCTTCGCTCGAGTTCATTAAAGTATATGTTCTTGCATAGTTCCGAAATGCACGGTCTTCCTGCTGCGTTACACGGATTTCCGCGTAAATCCGCGCGGCGGTCTCCGGGTCTACGTCCTGATAAAACTCCGCGAAGGCGTTTGGGTCGCCTAGTGCAATCATTTCATCGAAGCGCAGACGGTTCGCGCGGTAGTCTGTGATGAAATCGCGGTAAACGTGCAGAATCTGCACAGTTTCTTCGTATTGGCGGTTAAGGGATTCCGATTGGGCAAGCGCGGCTTGTGCGGCTTCCAGTTCGGCCGCCATTTCAGCCATCGCTGTCTCAAATTCTTCTACCGTAACGGTAGCGGGCGGCGGAGGCGGCGGTTCTATCGGTACCCTTACCTCTATGTACTCGCCGTCAACGTATTCCCAGTGAATCTCGTACTCGCCCGGGACAAGCGCACCTATCACGGGCACTTCCCGTAACAGCGGGAAGATGTGGTCGTCCCTCAGCCCAAACGGGTTCAGCACAAAAACAGCCACTACTCCGCCGATAAGCAAAAACAGCACGAGTACAGCAATAATAGGAAATAACCTAACCTTACGCTTAGGTCTGTCCTGACTTAAATCATCGATATCATCAACCGGGTCATCCACGGGAACCGGGGCACTTCTGGTTCGTGCAGCCATAAAACAACAACCTCCCAAAAAAGGGTCAAGGGACTAGTCCCTTGCAGGGTGTGGGACAGCGTCCCACGGTCTTAATCTTTCGAAGCAGCGTACTGATAACTCACGATTCCGTCCACTATCAGCTGCTCGCTAATTTTTTCTTCAAGCAAATGTTCCTCGTAGTTCCGTTCCTTTACGGTTTCGAGCGCCTTGCGTTCCTTCATTGCCTCAACCAGCTCCAGCCGCTTGACCTCTGCGTACTGCTCGGCTTTCTTTATCCGTTCTTCCTGCTCTATTACAAGTACCTTCAAATACTCTATTCTATTGTTATATCGGCGAATCTCGACAGGTGCAATAAGACTCGCGAGCATTTTTTTGAACCGTATTACATTATCCTCGATTTCAAGCTCCAGCTGCCGCTTGCGTTCGCGTTCTTCTTCCAGTTTTTTAATCGCTTGCCCGTACTCGTTCTTCTTCTGTTCCTCCATCTGCTCCTTGACACCAAGGTAGCTTTGCAGACGAAACACGAACTTAGCCATTGGCACCACCCTGCATATTCACAATACCGTCCATGGTCGCGAGTGTGTCTTCAAACGAAATTTTTTCTTCGGTAAACTGCGTCAGGAAATCATTTATAGCGTCGTGCTTGGTTATCGCTGTGTCTATTTCCGGGTTGCTGCCGCGCACGTACGCACCGATATTTATAAGGTCTTCGGAGTTCGCGTAGACCGCCATCGATTTCTTGATTTCATTAGAATGCGTCTTGTGTTCGCTATCAACTATATCGCTCATTACCCTCGAAACACTGGCGAGTACGTCTATCGCGGGGTAGTGGTTGCGGTTCGCTATCTTTCGGGAAAGCACGATATGCCCGTCCAAAATCCCGCGTGCGGTATCCGTGACAGGCTCGGTCAAATCATCACCGTCAACCAGCACCGTATAAAGCCCCGTGATACTGCCCTTGTCCGACTGTCCGGCGCGTTCAAGCAGGCGCGGCATAACCGCAAAAACCGATGGAGTATAGCCCCGCGAAACAGGCGGTTCGCCCGCAGCAAGCCCTACTTCACGCTGTGCCATGGCATAGCGCGTCAGCGAGTCCATAAGGAGCATAACATCCTTGCCCTGCTCGCGGAAATACTCTGCCACACAAGTGGCCACCTCCGCAGCCTTCAAACGCACAAGCGCGGGCTGGTCGGAAGTCGCGACGACTAAAACCGACCGCCTCAACCCTTCCTCGCCCAAGTCTTTCTCTATAAACTCACGAACCTCACGGCCGCGCTCGCCTACGAGCGCAATTACGTTTACGTCAGCCTTGGTGTTCCGTGCAATCATGCCCATCAGCGTACTCTTTCCGACACCGCTGCCCGCGAATATCCCAACACGCTGACCCTTGCCAATCGTCAATAAACCGTCTATTACCTTTACACCAAGCGAAAGCGGCTCTTTTATGCGGTTCCGCATCAAGGGGTTCGGCGGCGCGTTTGTCGTATAAAACTCGTCGCCGTCGGTAATCTCGCCCTTGCCGTCCATCGGATTGCCTAGCCCGTCCAAGACCCGCCCAAGCAATTTTTCCGAAACCTTGACAGTGACAGGCTTTTCGAGCGCCTCTACCACACTGCCCGGGCCAATCCCGCCCATGCTTCCGAGCGGCATCAGCAATATATTGTTACCCTTGAACCCAACAACTTCCGACAAAATTTCCTCGTTGCCGCGCGCAGTTTTAATCCGACAGGTCTGACCGATATTCACATCCGGGCCGGTAGATTCGATTGTAAGCCCGACCACCTGTGAAACACGGCCGAGCTTTTTTATGTAGTTTTTGTCGAGTACGAACGTATACTTCTTCAAATCTACTGTCATGTGGGATGCTCCAATAAATATATTAAATTCTCGCGCAAAGCCTCAAACTGCGGAGTCAAACTAACATCGATTCCACCGAACGGCGTCTCGATAACGCAGTCCATTGCACCAAGCGACAAATCCTTGACTATCTCAAGCTCGGCAGTACCGCCAATCGCCGCCATCAGCTCATCGCGCCCTGCCTCGGCGTGTTCGTAGTCGCTTTCCGAAACGCGTACGCTAATCTTGCCCGACAGCGTAGACCCGGCAAACCCCTGCCGAATCAAGGAAATAATCACAGCCGGGTTAATCACAACCGTATCACCGAGCAGCTTCGCCACTATATCAATAATCAGCCCTACCGCGTCCGGCTCGAGCGCTAAACGCATCTCGTCCCTTTCTTGTATGGCGTCGTCCAAAACCTGCTGTGCCTCGGCACGAATCTGCTCGCCTACGGCGTTAGCCTCTGCCATGCCTTGGCTGTAGCCTTCTTCCTGACTCTGCTCGCGCAGCATCTGCGCCTCGGCGTCTGCCTGCGCCTCTACCCGCGCCTTGTACGCGGCGGCGTCCTGTTCCGCCTTTATCTTAATCGCCTGAGCATCAACCTCCGCGCGTTCCCGCACGCCCGCCGCCTCATACTCGGCTTTTCCAAGCAGCTCCCTAGCAATCTCCTCGGCGGTAAGCTCCGGCGGTATATCATCGTCGCTTTCCTCAAAAGGCGGCCTGTACGCCTCCACCTTTATATGAACCTTGTTGTCTGCATCAACAACAACATCGCGGGCTTTCAGAACCCTAGACAACTATCTCATCTCCCCCGCCGCGGGCAACAATAATTTCGCCGGCGTCTTGCAGCCTTCTTACTATATTAACAATCTTCTGCTGGGCTTCCTCGACGTCAGTACGCCTGACAGGGCCCATGTAGTCCATATCTTCCTTAGTCATAGCAGCCAAACGCTTCGACATGTTAGCAAAAATGTGGTTCTGCAACTCCTCCGAACAGCCTTTAAGCGCAATCGACAGCTCCTTCGAATCAACCTCACGCAGAATCTGCTGAATATCCCTGTTGCTAAGCGCAAGCATATCTTCGAACACGAACATCTTTCTGCGGATTTCTTCGGAGAGTTCGACGTCTTCCACATCGAGAGTCTCCATGATATGGCGCTCCGTGCTACGGTCAACAGCGTTCAAGATATCAACAACAGAGTCCACACCGCCGACTGTCGCGTAGTCGTCCATCATAAGCAGCGACAGCTTCTTCTCGAGCGCACGTTCAACTTCCTTTATAACATCGGGCGATGTACGGCCCATAATCGCAATCCTCCGCGCAACATCCGCCTGCTTTTCCTGCGGCAAAGACGAGAGAACCTCACCCGCTTGCTGCGGGCGCAGGTATGACAAAATGAGAGCAATCGTCTGGGGATGCTCGCTCGATATAAAGTTAATAATCTGCCCGGCGTCCGTCTTGCGGATAAAGTCAAACGGACGCACCTGCAAGGAAACGGTAAGCTTGCTGATAACTTCGAACGCCTTGGCTTCGCCCAACGCCTGCTCGAGGATATTCCGGGCATAACCAATACCGCCTTCGGTAATGTATTGCTGTGCAAGGCAGATTTGATAAAATTCGTCTAAAACGTCCTCTTTGGTCTCCGGTTTAACGGTTGCAGTATTAGCAATCTCCAGTGTCAGGGCTTCGATTTCTTCCTCTTTAAGGTGCTTAAAAATCTTTGCAGATTTTTCCGGCCCCATGGCGATTAGTAATATTGCAGCCTTCTCCCGGCCGCTTAGGTCCAATTTAGGTCTACTTGAAGTTGGCGGTGCAGCAACGGGAGCTGCTGAACCCATCATTTCCTCGTCCATTACATCTCCGATTCATTCAGCCAGTGGCGCAACAATGACGCCGCGGCTTCAGGCTTATCATCAATAAATTCGTTAAGCTTTTTCATTGCCTCGCTGCCTTCTTCATACCCAATCGGGTCAAGCATTTCATCCTCTATAGCTTCCTCCATTTGAGTACTTACAAGCAAGTCCTCGACAGAAAGCTCGGGCTCTACCTCGTCATCTTCGGCAATCTGCGTCCTGCGTATTAGCCCAAATGCAAGGAGTGCAAGAAGAAGTGCAAGTATGGCATACATAATAATCTGGTTTAACGCCACAGGCGTCGGTACATAGTCAATAAACTGCGGCACAGCCCAAGCGCTTACGTGGATATTCTCCACAGGAATCCCCGTGGCGGTGCTGATATTCTGCGCGTAGGCAAGCAGGTGGTCTTCGTTCGCGATTATTTCATGGTTAGTCGTGGTCTGAAACTCGAGCCAGTCATCTTCGGTAAACTCACCGTCATTTCTGCGCCGCAAAGAACCCTCGTAATGCCTAACAAAGCGCACAAGGCTAACAGTAATAGTAGACTGCTCGGGAATATACCCGCTAGGTATTTCAACGATACTCTCACGCAGTTCATCCAAGGCAAAGACCCTGTCGGCCTCGGCCTGCTGCGCACGCATGTCGCCGCCCACTCCAAAAGGATAGGTCGGGATAGCAGCCTGATTAGGCACCAAACCCGGCTCCCAAGCCGCCTGCACACCCTGCGCACTGGCGTTTAACGTACGCTCGGTGATAACAAGCCCGCTTTCCTCCATCTGGTCGGGCGCGTGGAACTGTACGCGCTCCGCGGTAGTCATAGTCCGCGGGTACGCTAAATGGGACGCAACCTCGACATTATCATAGAAATGCCGGAAAAGGTCGCGCACCTGCCCGTGTACCTGAACACGCTGCCTTGCCATAAGCTCTTGCAGCTCGGTCAGAAGCGAATCTTCGTCCTCTAGCGCCTGCCCGGAAAACAGCATATTGTAGTCTGTATCAAGTACTTCGATATTTTCAAGTTCAAGCCCTCTGACACTGCGGCTGACAAAGCGGGCTATACCCGCGCCCTCAGCGCTTGTCAATCTACGAGTCGAACGAAGCAGGATACTCGCCCTGGCCGGGTCAGTCGTCTGCACAAAGAAGCGATTGGCTTCCGGCAAGTCCAGCTCTACCTGAGCCCAAAGTACAGAGTCCATGGCAGAAATAGCCCGCTCGAGGTCGCCCTGTCTTGCCCGCAGCAGGTTCTGCCGCGTAACAGTATCAGTAGCGCCGATGCCGCTAAAGTTAAGCGCATCCTCGTATGTAAAATCCCGTTCAGAAACCAGCCCGCGTGTGTCAATCAGGAGTCTGGCGTTATGTAATTGTGATTGTTCGACCTCTATCGCCTCAAAAAGCCCGTCGGGCACTACCCTGTTCTGGATTTCGTTCTCAGTCAGAATCGTGGTAATCTGCATCGCATCGATATGCGTAAGACCCCTAACCGCAACGCCCCAAGTCGTACGGGTAGTCAAAAAGACCGTAATGGCTAAAGCAAGCAAAACAACAAGCACAGCCGCAATAATGCGGATTTTCTGCACCTTTTCGAGCGCTCCCCATCGGTCTCTGATTGGTTGAACAAAATTTGTAACACGTTCTTGTACAGTCATGGTTTCCACTCACCTCATTCATGCTTATTTAATCGAACAAGCGAATCAGTCCGCTATACCTGCATACGCATGATTTCACGGTAAGCTTCAACAATTCTGTTAGTAACTTGAACGGTAAAGTTCAGAGCAGAACCGGCTCTGTCCTGCGCCATGATAACAGTCAGCATATCGTTCGACTGTCCTGTGGCAAAGCGAACCTGTTCAGTGTCAGATTCGATAATTCTCTCGTTAGTTGCATTCACAACATCCATAGCCGCACGCAAGAATTGGTCAAACACGCGGCCGTCTTCGCCTACGCTTTGAATAAGCTGCGGGTTATTAGTATTCGCCAGTGATGTGCCTTCATTGATGACATTCGGAATGAAACTCGGTATTCTGGTCTCTATCAATGCGATTACCCCCAATCAATTTAGTTTCGAGCTAGTTCCAGCGTCCTTTGCATCATCTGCTTAGAAGTGTTGATGGCGGTAATGTTAGCTTCGTACGAGCGGGCAGCGGAAATCATGTTAACCATTTCCTCAACGATATTCACGTTAGGCATCGCCACATAACCGCGCGCGTCCGCATCCGGGTGCGAAGGGTCGTATATCATAGGGCCCTCGGAAAAATCCTGTACCACGTTATGCACCCGCACACCCATACCGAGCGGCGCACGCCGGCGCGTAACTTCTTCCGGGTCAACGGTATCACGCATCAAGGCGCCGAACGGTGTCTCCTGTATCTCTGAAAACAGAACCGTCTTCCGCCGGTAAGGGCCTCCTTGAAGGGTTCTGGTAGTGTTCACATTAGCAATATTTTCTGAAATAACATCCATACGCAAACGCTGTGCCGTAAGCCCGGTCGCGCTGATGTTCATTGCATTAAAAAATGCCATGGAAAATCATCCTTTCTATTGCCCACCTTGTCTCAGCACCGTCTGCATTCTCTGCGAATTAGCCTGAAGACTGGCTATCATCGTATCAAACCGCATCGAGTTCTGATAAAGCTGAACCATTTCTACTTCTATATCTACATTATTACCGTCTATACGGTAATGAAACTGCCTGTTCTGATAATGAACCGAAACCCTGAAATCCGACAAATCCACATGTCGGTGCCGCACATCGGGGTAATCCCCTATAGCAGCACGCAAAGAGTTCTCAAACTCCACCCGTCTGGCCGTAAAACCCGGCACATCGGCATTTGCGATATTGTTAGCGATTACCTCATTCCGCATAGCCGCACCCCTAAGTGATGCTCGGAGTATTCCACTTTGGGCATTTAACTGATTGAACAAAGCCGCCATTACGCTTGCCCCCTTCGATGTATTTCAGTATAACATTCTAAATCATTTAGCGAAGCATGTCAAAAAAAATTAAACGATTACAGCTCTACACCCTCTATACTACAATCTTAAAGCCAAAATTTCAAGTGCTTTATAGGTGGAATTCAAACCCATTTCTTTATTTCCCCGCCGACCATAACAAACCGCAGCTCGAAATTATCATCAAGGGCAATAATATCAGCACATTTTCCCAAATCCAACGAACCCGTTTCTTCATGTAATCCCAAGGCTCTTGCCGGGGTGGCCGTGGCCATCTGCACAGCTTCTTCAAACGGAACCCCCACAGCAAGGTGCATATTCCGCACACATCTAAGCATGGTGGTCGTACTTCCGGCAATCGTCCCGTCGGGCAGCCGCGAAACCCCGTCCTTTACCAAGACAGCAAGCTCTCCCAGCCTGTATTCGCCGTCATCCAACCCTCCTGCCGCCATGCAGTCCGTGATAAGCACCACACCGCCGCCGCCCTTAGCCCCTGCCAAAACTTTGCAAGCTCCCGCATGAACATGGACAAGGTCACAAATCAGCTCCGCCCGAAGTGACGGATTCGTCAGGATGGCTCCGACCATCCCCGGCTCACGGTGACGCAGCGCGCTCATCGTGTTATAGCTATGCACAGCCAAGTCTGCCCCGGCCGCAACGGCAGCTTCGGTTTCTTCAAACGTAGCGGCGGAATGTCCAACCCGCACACGCACCCCCGCAGCCGTAAGCTCCTTTATAACAGAAAGCGCTCCCGGCAGCTCCGGCGCAATTATCACGCAGGCAGCACCGCCAAACCCGCCGCCCGCATCCACAAGCTCCTTTATAGCCGAAAAGTCAGGCGCACGAATATACTCCTCCGGATGCGCCCCCTTGTAAATGGGGTTAATGCAAGGGCCTTCCAAAAAAGCGCCGACAGCCCTAGCACCGCCAAGCCCCTTCGCAAGCGCATCACGAATGTTTTTCACAGCCGCAAGCGTCTTATCCCAAGGCGCGGTAACAGTCGTCGGACAAAACGAAGTGCATCCCTCTTGGATTTTATGTAAAGAAACCGCTTCAAGCGCTTCCGCCGTACCATCCATAACATCGTACCCCATGGCACCATGCACATGAATATCGATGAAGCCCGGCATAACCGTCAAACCGCGCAAATCCACGGTTTCATCGCCTTTGTCAAAATCATCAAAGACCCCAATCCCGGTAATCCGTCCATCATCAACCAAGAAACGCCTGTCACCATGCATAATTTTCCCGTCAGAAACACTTTTGTTCGATAAAATCGAATACATCTGTCCACCAATCCTTATGCATTTGCTGATGCTATCACAAAGCCGAAACCAAAGCAAATACGTTTCATGCATTTTTTGTGATTTTTTACTATAGTTAATTTCAATGTATACAACGAGCCGCCCCACTATTCACGGGACGGCTCTAAAATCATTAAATTATCATAATGTCAACACTAATTATTGCAGCAGCTGCAAAACAGCTTCGGGCGCTTGGTTTGCCATGGCGAGCATCGATGTCGTCGATTGAGTGAGAATGTTAGCCTGTGTGAAGTTCATCATCGCCCTTGCCATGTCGGCATCGCGGATGCGGGACATTGCTGACGACAGATTTTCGGAAGCGACATCAACATTCATACGGGAGAACTCCAAGCGGTTATACACCGCGCCCAGGAACGAACGCTCTCTGGCAACTTTCGTCAGCGCTTCATCTATATGGTCGATTTGGTCAGATATCGGAACACCGCTTCGGTTATGAACGTCAATCAGGTCTGCCAAGTCGAACGGGTCGCCCAGTGAGCGCGTATTTACACCGTTGATGCCGACAAGGATACCTTGCCCGTCATTTGCGCCGATGTGGAACCACAGTGGGATGCCGCGCTCGCGCTCGGCTTCGTTTGCCACCCATACCTGGCGCTGCTCGATTTCGCTGTCAGCTTCTAAATATCTCGAAACGAACACCGCCCAAGCCTCTGTGTCAGAAGCCGAACCCGGGCCGCCGGTAGGAGAGCCTCCGGGAGGAAACGAGTCGCCCAAACGGGTTTCAAGCCATGTCCTGTTGCCGGAGCCGGGTGTTCCGTCCGGACAGTTCAAAACGTGCGCTATCCACTGGCTGAATGTAGCGTCATGAGACGCAAACGAATATGTTGCTTCACTTCCCCAACCGCCGCTGCCGTTCATACCGCCCATCCTGTAAAACACATTACGGATTTCGCTGAAAGGCGAATTGCTGCTCAAGCCAAATGTCTCGGAAAATGCTTCGTGGTTTCTGAAAGCTTGATATATTTGTAAACCGCCCGCTGTAGAGACTGCTCTTGCGAATGTCGCAGCTCCCATCTGATGGTCTCCGTGTTCCATAAAATCTTCCCAGTCCTGAAAAGGCATAGCGAGCGACGCTCCGCCGGAGTTTCCGGGGCGCAAAGCGTTCGGATTATGTAAACCCTGCACAAAGGAGTCAAGCATCTCTGTTGCGTTAGAAAAACGCAAGCCTGCCGATATTTCAAGCTCCTGCCAACGGGTGCTTGTCGCGGTGTCAGAACCCGCCTCGCCGGCGCCCGTGATGTCTGGGTCAACGCCCATCGCCAAGTCAATAGCAGCAGCAAGCCCGCCCATGTTACCGGCGTGTATTGCAATCCACTCATTGGCGGACATGCCTTCTGTGTTTGCGCCGATGCGGCTCAACAAGCTCGCAAAGCTGCCCTCGAAAGGCTCATTCGCGGGGAAACGGAGGAACTGGTCTAATGTTGTGATTTTCGCGGGATTATTGATGCGGACGTCGCTGAATGTATGGTAGTTACCGCCGCGGATTACTCCGTCAAGGCTTAAACTTCCGTCAAGCAACGCGCGTGTGTTAAATTCTGTCCTATATGCTATGCTGTTGATTTCAAGCATGATTTCGTCGATTTCATCTTGGATTGCGATACGGTCGCTTTGCATCAGGGCGCTTGGGTCATGGACATTCGTGTCGTTGGCACCTTGTACAAGCAGCTCTCTTACACGGATTAACATTTCACTGATGCTCGATAGTGCGCCTTCTGCTGTCTGTACTAAACTCATACCGTCTTGAGCGTTCATGGATGCGCGGTCTAGGCCTGTTATTTGGGCGCGCATTTTTTCCGCTACGCCAAGACCTGCCGCGTCGTCTGCTGCGCTGTTTATGCGCTTGCCGCTTGCCAGCTGCTGTGCCGACCTTTTTTGTGTTATCCCCGCACCGCTCATTTGCCTGTGGGCGTTTACCGCAGTCATATTCGTTCTTACTATTGTATTCTGTGCCAAGATTAACTCCTCCTTGAGTACAACATTTCTGAATCCTTCATAGTGCATATCGGAGAGTTGCGTTAATAGTTTAACCCCTCATCGCAAATAAAGCAAATAAATTCGCGGGCAGCTAATATTTTGCTGATTTTAGCCGAAATAGTTCATAGGAAAATTTCATCACTTTGGGAGTGATTTCATATTATGAACGGCTTCGTATTTATACCGGCAACACAGAACAGCGGACTTATGTCCATTTTCAACCGCAGCAGCGGCGGGGCTGCGCCTAACTTTTCTAATGGAGAAACAATCAACGCTACGCTTACTGCCCGCGAAGACGGGCGTGCTACGCTTTTGACCCAAGACGATTTTTCCTTTTCTGTCCCCGCTGACTCGGTACGAGGCGAAGTTGGGGATGTTTTGCAGTTTCGGGTTGTCAGCCGTGATAACAGCGGGCTTGCGCTTAGGCAGATTTTACCGCAGGCGGCGCTGGATGCCGCTATAACGCGCGGTAACGCGGGGATTGACGATGTCAAGATGGTGGCTACTTCGCTTGAACAAATGGCCGAGGCAGAAGCTTACCGCAACGAGGCTCAAAAAGAAGAACAGGTGCGTGCTGCGCAGGCTGTCGCACAGATTCGCAGGAGCCAGCGTTCTATGTCGTCTAGCGCTACGCAGACTGCTATCGCCGCTATCGCGGCAAGCGGGCTTGATATTAATAAGATTAGCTTTTTTGAGCTTAACAATATTATACGCGAGATTGAGGGGATGGCGGATGCGCCCGGGCTTGATACGGATGTGCCTGATGCCGCCGCGCAGAAATCCTTCGAGCGGGTACGTGATTTGCTTGCGGGGGGCTTAACGGATTCTGCCGTTGCCCAGATTTTGCGAGGCGGTAAGGATATCACGCCGGAGCAGGTTTACGCGGGGCGTTACGCGGGCGGGCAGTCTAATCCCGCCATGTATGATAACTGGGAAAACTTAGACAGGCAGTTGGCACGGCGCTTTGACAGGCTTGGGATTGAAAATACCGCTCATAATCAGGACGCGGCGCGGTTTCTGCTTAGCCATGATTTGCCTATTACCCGCTATAATGTGGATGCGGCGGTTTTGCTGCGGAACATTAATATGCTGCCCGACGAGTTTTTGATGGAGCAGGTCAAGGTTTCGCTTGCCGCGGGTGAAGACCCTACTCACATGAAACTTTTGCCGCTGCTTTCTACTATAGATATGGGCGCGGTTTTAGATACGGTTAAGAAACTGCCCGACTTGATGCCTCAGGATGTTAAGACTGTTATGGAAGCCGGGAAGCCGCTTGATTTGCACCATATTTCCGAGGCTGCCAAGGTTCGTGAGGAGGCTCCTGTTGGGGCTACGGAACCCGTTGCGCAGTATCATGTGCCTGAACAGCGCTTGATTACCGCACAGCGTCAGCTTGTGGAGATTCAGTGGCAGATGACTGTGCAGTCGGCTATTCGGCTTGCGCACAAGGGCATCGAGATTAATACGGAGCCTTTGCAGGAACTTGTTATGCATTTGCGGGCTTTGGAACGGGATGGTCATGCGGCTTCGCTTAGGGCTTTGGGTGTGGCTGATTCTGCCCAGAATGTTACGCGGATGGAAGATATTTTCCGTACGGTTAAGGAAATCCGTCCTGTTGTCACTAGTTTTGACGCCGGGATTTCTGCTAAAGTTATGGCTAAGGAGATTGACTTCAACCTCGCGGGGCTTCACAAGGCTTCTGTGGCTTATGAGGCTTCGGCTACCGTGCCTAATGCGCGGTACGGCGACACCTTTGCCAAGGTACAGGGGCAGTTCGGAAGTTTGCTTGAACGCATGGAGATTACGCCAAGTGCCGAAAACATCCGTGCCGCTGCGATTCTCTCGCGGAACAACTTGGATGTGGAGCTTACCGCGATTGAGGCGATTAAACTAATTGACGCTAAAATGACTGCTGTTATGGACAGACTGCACCCTATGGTCGCCGCGCAGATGTTGAAGGAAGGCTTGCAACCGCTTAACATGAGCATGGACGATATGCTGTCTTACATCCGTGCATTCGAAAAATTCCACGGCTACAGCGGTTGGGATAAGGTTGCGCAGTACATCCACGAGATGGATAGAGGGCGCGCGCTTAATAATCTGGAACGCGACGGGATGATAGCGGTTTACCGTATGCTCAACTTGATTCAGAAGAACGGTGCGGCGGCGCTCGGCATGGGGACTGACGAAAAGCTCCCGCTGACCATGGGGCGCTTGATGGAAGCTGCCAAGGTTTTCGATAAGAACGGGCGGCTGCCTAATATCTTGGATGCGGCCACTGACGATGCTTTCGGGCGGTTGGAGCTGCCTCCGGGCAGTATACGTTCGGCTTTAAGCAAGGCTGCTTCGCTTTCGTATACGGATTTGCTTGCTGACGCATTGGTGGACAAGGGCGAGCCGGACACCATGCAGAAGTGGATTAAAGACGAGAACAGGCCGCTTGAAGATGTGCTTCAACAGACGGAGGCAAAACCTTTTTCGCCCGACACCGAACAGGCGGCGCAGGCCTTGAAACAATTTGCAGAAGCACCGCCGGGGCTTATCGCCATGCTGCAAAACAGCGGCATTATGCCTACGCCTGCCGCTATAAAAGCGGCACGCAGGATGAACGAGAACGGGCTGCTTGAATCCTTGCAGGACGCCGCGGACGAAGTCAGGGAGAGCAATGCCGGGCTTGGCGAGGCGCTTAACAATGAGTTTAAGTTTGAAGATATAGTACGGACGCTGCTTGGCGGCGGCGGTCAGAAGGAGGCTGTCAGGAAGATTTGGGATGTGCTTTCCGACGCGGTGCCTACGCCTGCCGTCCGCGAGGCGCAGGATTTGCTTGCGGCACAGTACGCGATGGACGATGAAGATATCGAGCTGCCGATTATGCTAAACGGGCGCTTTGCTTCGCTTAAACTGTACACGCTGAACGAAGACGCGGTGGCCGCGGGGACGGCCAAGACATTCTTGTCCCTTAACACCGCGGGCTTGGGGAATGTGCAGAGCTTCTTCGAGATGGACGGCGACCGTATTAACTTACAGTTTACCGTAGACAGCCCCGCGGCGCGTGTTAGGCTTGAATCGCATTTGAATACACTGCGCTTGGAACTGCTTGGCGCGGGCTATGATATCGGCGGGATTAGTTTTGCGTATAACGTGGCCGAAACCGCGGTTGTTGCGCAAGGCAAGGACGTTTCCGTTGACCCGGACGAAGATTTTGTTATGGCTCCTGTTGACGTTTCTGATTTTGAGTATAAAGTATAGGGGGGATTGTACCGATGCGTGACAAAAAGGAAGACTACTACAACGTGATTTCGGCTATCATAAAATTCATAGAAGAAGCGGATAATAATTTACCTGAAAGGATTGGGTTCAATGAGAATAGCAAATAATGTACCCGCGCTGCTGACGCACATTAACTTGAGGCAAAACGACAGACTGATGTCTACGCACATGAACCGTCTATCGACCGGCTTGCGCATCAACTCCGCAAGGGAAGACGCGGCGGGAATGGCTATCGCTAATAAGCTCAGCTTCCAGCTTACGGGCTTGGAGCGTGCAAGTGACAACTCGCAGCACGGTATTTCGCTGATTCAGACAGCGGAAGGCGCGCTTAACGAAGTCCACGCTATGTTGCAGAGGATAAGGGAGCTGTCTGTACAGGCGGCCAACGACACACTTGTCCCCGAAGACAGAATGCGCATCCAAAGAGAAATAAACGACTTGACAGACGAAATTACGGCGCTTTCCGGGCGCTCCGAGTTTAATACCTTGAAGCTGCTTAACGGCGAGGCAGCCAGAGTCGCAAACAGTTGGGTAAGCGACCCGCGCTTCGCGGCTGCGGGGAATGCCGTTCTGACACGCGTTCTTGCCAATCCTCTTTTCATTTCGGAAGGGACGCCCGCGGGTACGCTTAACTATACGGTTGTGAGCGCGGGGCAGCCCGCACGATTGGTCAGCAACCAGTTTGACCCTATAGACATGTCCGCGCTTGTGCCGGAAAGCGTGTTTGCCAGATACACAAACGACCCTGCGCGCCTGATTATAAACGGAGTTGTTATCAACGTAAACAGGGGCGATACCATGGGTATTGTCTGGCAGAGGATAGTTGCTTCTTCGGAATACACCGGGGTTGTCCCTACCCTGCCTAACTTGGTCGCCGAAACTCCCCTGCACTTCACGACTACCAGAAACGGCAGCCACGAGCGAATTGAGCTTAACGGAAACGCTGACCTGTGGCGGCAGTTCGGCATATACTTGCCCGCGGAGTCGTACGCGAGAGTCGCAAGCAATGTAAGCGACCCTCCTTTGGATATTGAACCGCCGTTCTACTTCGGCTCGGGGGCTTACCCTAACGCCACACCTCCCGGCGGAACCCTTACACTTACCCAAGCGCTGAACCGTCCCAGAAACCCTAACTTTGACCCGCGTTTGCCGATAAGTGAAACCAACCCGCCGTTTGCTACCGTGGATAACACCAACCCCGCAAGCCCTGTTCTTGTGCCTACATTTAACGCGCATTGGGACTTGCCGCCGGTTGTAGACGATGGGCCTCCTGTTATAAGAGGGATGAACGGCGTCATAACCGTCCATGTGGGCGACGAACTCGCTAACGGTTGGCCTATCCACATAAACGAGGGTATGACAAGGCTCGATATATTCAGAGCGATTGAAGACGCGGGTAACATAATTACTCAAAGACAGTACGGCATCCTAGACCCAAGCACACCCGGAACCGGGGACTACGGCGTGAGGGCTTGGGAAGTGCTTACAGACGCGACAGGCCCAAGAATTGTCACCTACCCGCAAGAGGGCGGACGGATTTGGATTACCGCCGACAGCGTAGACAGCATTAGGCGCGACGCGAACGGCAGACCTCTTGAAATTGATTTAATCGGAACGGTTTTTGGGACTTCGGTACTGCAAGAGCGCGAAGGACTGACTTCGCCCAGTGCGCAGCGTGAGCCTTTAGTCTCGATTGGTCAGGATGTGCAGATTGATGTAGCAGGGCTGTTTGTAAACAATGACCCTAACCATCCTGTCAGCGCGTTCAACGATTCCATGTCCGTAGTCACGCGCGGGAACCGCGTAACAATCAGCAGTGCGCAGGGGCATCGGATTGAGATGAATATTCATGTACCCGACACGTACCGCCGCGATGCGAACGGCGACCCAATACCGCTTGCCGTGGCTGTTAACGAAGTTACGGGGACGCCTGCCATGTGGGTGGTAGCTACCCCGCAGCGTTCGATTACCGTTAACGGAGTACAGATACCCGAGCAGCTGCTGCATGATATGATGACTAACCCAACCGACGATAATATAGCCGCCGTAAACGAGCTTCTTAATAACGCTTCCATTGCCGCTTCTTCCGCGGCCGTAGCGGGAAGCACGCTTCTGCCTTCCACAAGCGCGCGGTTTGATTTTGACGGAGGCACTTGGACGCTTACCGCGGTACCAGAAAACTCCGCTTATCTTATAACACTCGGCGGTTCTGTTGAACTTCTGCAGGATATGGGGGTTGACCCGGACTACTTCCTTGCCCTTGAAATGGAACTGCGCATCGAGGAGTTCGGCGGGCTGCGCGTTCAGATTGGCCCAAACTATAATATGAACATGAACATCGAAATCCCGCGGATTAACTCCGAGACTTTGGGGCTTACGGAGTTCCGCGCCGGGAATATGGTTCGGCTTGTTTCCGTTACCACATGGGAAGGTGCGCAGCGCGCTATCGACCAGTCTGATTCGGCCATACAGCAGATTTCGCTGATTCGCAGCCGTCTCGGCGCTTATCAGAACAGGCTTGAGCATACCATACGGAATCTGGATAACGCCGCGCTTAATACGGAAACCGCGCGGAGCCGCGTGCAAGATACTGATATGGCGCGTGAGATGACGTTTTTGTCTAAGCGGCAGGTAATGTATCAGGCGGGGCTTGCCATACTCGGGCAGGCTAACCAACGTCCGCAGATGATTTTGTCGTTGTTGCAGTAGGAGGTTTGAGTTTTGAACAAAGAGGACTACACCCTGCGGATTGCACAGGCCACGCCTGTTCAGCTAGTTATTATTAACCATGAGATTTTGCTTGATTTCGCTGCCGAGGCTTTGGCTGCTTTTGAAAAGGATGAGATTGAGACTTTTCATCTTTACATCGGCAAGACTAAAGATGCCTTGCAGCAATTGGTTAACGGGCTGGATTTTGAAAATTCTGTTGCGCAGGAGCTATACACTTTGTATTTGTATGCCGGGGAGTGCTTGAATAAGGCACTCTTTGGCAATGATAAAGAGGCTGCCGCGGAGGTATCTGAGATGTTTACTACTTTGCTTGAAGGGTGGCGGGAGATTGAAGATACGCCGGATGAGCGGGTTTCGGATGCTGTGCCGCAGGGGGCGCCGCAGGTTTATGCGGGGTTGACTTATGGTAGGGATGGGTTGTCGGAGTATGTTTCGGAGGATGCTGGGAAGGGGTTCAAAGCTTAACTTGCGGATTCTGCGTTTTTATGGTATTTTATAAGCAGAACCGGAGGGATTGTTTTGAAACCTACGATTTTTAGCGGGATGCAGGCTACCGGCGTGCCTTCTGTGGGTAACTACATCGGCGCGATTCGGAACTGGATTAATTTGCAGAAGGACTACAGCTGCCTCTTTTGCGTTGTTGACTTGCATTCGATTACTGTTCGGCAAGACCCTGTTGTGCTTCGCGAGAAGTCGCGGGATTTGCTTACTTTATACATTGCCCTTGGGCTTGACCCCGAGGAACACATCCTCTACTACCAATCGCATGTTCCTGCTCATTCCGAACTTTCCTGGATTTTGAACTGCTTCACTTACATGGGCGAACTTAGCCGCATGACACAGTTTAAGGATAAATCGTCTAAGCATGAGGAAAATATCAATGCCGGGCTGTTTACTTACCCTGTTTTGCAGGCGGCTGATATTTTATTGTTTCAGACTGACATGGTACCTGTGGGCGAAGACCAGAAGCAGCATATCGAGCTTTGCCGCGATGTTGCCGTTCGGTTCAACAATATCTACGGCGATATCTTTACGGTACCCGAGCCTTACATCCCGCCTGTCGGCTCGCGGATTATGAGCTTGCAGGAGCCCGAGAAAAAGATGTCAAAATCAGAATCTGAAAATCTAAATAATGTCATTTTTTTGCTTGACGAACCTGCCGTTATTATGAAAAAATTTAAGCGGGCCATGACCGATTCGCTTAATGAAATCAAATACAACCCGCAAGAGCAGCCGGGGGTCAGTAATTTGCTGACGATTTACGCCTGCGCTACGGGTAAGACTGTGCAGGAGGGCGTTCTAGATTTTGCGGATGCCCGCGGGTACGGCGACTTGAAAACGCGGGTAGGCGAGGCAGTGGTTGCTATGCTCGAGCCTGTTCAGAAACGGTTTAAGAAACTGAAAGCCGACCCGGCTTATATTGATAAGATAATAAAGACCAACGCCGAACGCGCAGGCGCAAAGGCGGCGGATACATTGACAGCAGTCAAGAAATCCGTTGGTTTTCCTTTATAATAATCAAAGGGGGAATAGATATGGCAGCGATTAATTGTCCAAGGTGCGGTAAGCTGTTTAACAAGATAATGGCTCCTGTGTGTCCGGCTTGTGAAAAGCTGGAGGAAGAAAAGTTTAACGAGCTTCGGAAATACATCGAGGATAACCCATTTGCCGGTATTAACGAGATTTCCGATGCTACAGAAGTCCCTACCAAGCGGATTTTGAACTACATCCGCGAGGGGCGCTTGATAGTCAGCCAAGGACTTAGCGGCGAACTGCGCTGCTCGAAATGCGGCAGGCAAATTCTCGAAGGGAATTTTTGCAGCGATTGCTCTAATAAAATGGCCAGTAATCTCGGGGCTTCGATTGGTGTCAATGTCAATCCGCCCAAGCAGGCGGCACCCGCACCCGCGGCAGCCCCGGCAAAGAAAAGTTCCGGCTTCCATGTCGGAAGAAAGTAAACGCCTTCGGGCGTTTTTTTATTTCTTGTGATGGGATTTTCGGTCAAGAAAATTCCTCCTTCGCTTGTTAGAATGGTTTCAGAAAGGGGGGCATTTTCCGTGAAGGATTCGATTTACCGCTCGATTTCATTTATCGAGAGCCGTTTGGCGGATGAGCTGACTATCGATGAGCTTGCCGGGCAGTCGTTTTTTTCCAAGACGCACTATCAGCGCCTGTTCCGCGAGATTGTCGGCGAGCCTGTTATGGAGTACATCAAAAAACGGCGCTTGCAGCAAGCCGGGCAAAGTCTGCTTGCGTGCCGCGACTCGGTGCTTGAGATTGCGCTGCGGTACGGGTACGACTCGCACGAGGGGTTTTCACGGGCGTTTAAGGCGTACTTTGGGGTGTCTCCCGTGAAATTCCGTAAAGGGATTATTTTGAAGGAGGAGTTCAGAATGTTATCAAAAGAATTGTTAGGGAGCATTAAGAGCCGCAAGACTGAGATTGCTGAGGTTTTGCAGCCGCTTGCAGCCGAGTTTGAGGCGCTTGCGAAGGACGCCGAGAGTACGGCAAAGGCAGTGGGCGTGCCGGGCACTACTACCCTGATTCTTGCGGGTGAGTATAATAATCTCGCCTCGCGGATATCGGCGGTGGTTGGGCGGCTTACCGAGGGGCTTGCGGGCGAATCGGTGGTTGAGGTTACGGATTCGCTTTACACTTTTACTAAGCAGATTGATGATTTTGCGTTTCAGACGAATATTTTGCGGTTTTTATCGGCGATTGAGACTGCTCGGATTGGCGAGCATAAGGAGCCGTTCATGAAAATCGACAGCCGTCTGGACGACCTAATGCACGGGCTGATGTCGAACCGCACTTCCGTCGTTAAGATGCTTGACGAGCTTATGCAGCTGATTCGCACGGAGATTGAGAAGGACGCGGCGGGGTATTTGCGGAATATCGATGATTTGCTGCGGAAGGCGGTTGCGGAGGGCGTTTCGGTCGCGGCCGAGGCGAAAAGCGCAGCCCTGTCATTGGGCGAAAACGGCGGCGCGTACATGCGCATCGCTTCCGAACTCGAAAAGCGCGTGGAGATTCTGAAAACACTTGCGGACGAGCCGAACGGCGAGGCCTTCAAGCATCTGATTAACGTGGCGTTTCACACAAACTTGAATGCGTTTAACGCGAGGGTAGAGACGGCACGAAGCGCCGACCGCGCGGAACTGGTAAAATGCACCGAGCGCCTGCTCGCCTATCCGCAGACGCTTAACAAGGCTTACGACTCATGCACGGAATTGTGGGGCGAGTACGTTAAGCTGAACGGGCTGCTTGAACGGCCTGTCACCCCGCTTGAGAATAAGATTATGGAGGATGTGCTTTTTCAGGCGGATTTGCTGGGCTTGCAACTGGGTATGGAGGTCGCAAGGGCGCGTAGGCATGAGGACTTAGCGCAGGAATTCGAAAAGGCTCATGCGGAGCTTATCGGCTCGGCACAAGATATTGCCGCGCTCGGAAGATATCATGAGGCGCTGTCGGCTTGCACTACAAAGCTGCTTGACGGAGCAGAACACTCCTTTTTGGTTATCGCTGAGGAATACAAAGAGTTAGCTGCACGGATTGCGGTCGTATTGAACCGGTCGCTCACACCGACCGGTTGACATTCCTCTTTGTGTAGAGCGCATAACACGCACAGCCGGCTAGCATCAATACGCCCGCGCCGGAAAACGCCGTGCGGAAGCCGAACGCGTCCGATACAGCCCCGCCGAGCATTTGCCCGGCCGTCATTCCTACATCCATACCGATTAGGTACGTCCCGGTGGCGACCGTACGGCGGCTCATGTCAAGCTTGCGTATGCAGTCCGCTTGAATAGCAGGCAGCGAGCCGCCGTTACCGAGCGCAACAAACACCGCGGCGGCAAGCACCATCCACAGCGCGTACGACATCCCAATCAGCATCATAGCCGTAGCCGCAAATATGTATCCCGGCAAAATTGCGTAGTGTACGCCCTTTCGGTCGGTCAGCCTGCCTATCATAGGCCGCGTGACCAGGCCGATTGCGGCGTTTACGACAAAATACAGGCCGATATTTTCGATACCTCGCTCGTTGCCGACCATGATTAGGTACGAGGTGGCAAGCCCTATGCCAAGCGCAAAAAGCGCGGCAAAGGCAACGTTTGGCATGAGTTCAAGGGCAACAAAATCTTGCAGCCGCAAGCGCCGCTTTCCGTCACCATCCTTGGGCTGCGGCTTGTGTTCGTATTTCAGCAGCAAAACAGCCAGTCCCGCCGCCACTATCGTAAGCCCGCTGACCGCAAAGCACGCACGGTACGAAAAATTCTCAAGCAGAAAAATGCCGATGTTCGGCCCTATCGCCATACCAATGATTTGCACCATGCCGAGGAACCCAATCCCCTCGCCGAGCCGCTGCCGCGGGATGAACTCCGCGCCTATGGCAAGCGAGATGGTACCCGTCACCGAAAACATAAGTCCGTGAAAGATGCGGATAGGCATAAGAACAGCGATGTTCGGCGCAAGTAAGTACATTAGTGTAGACACGCCGTTTAAGACAAGGAAGACCATAAGCAGCCATTTCTTGTTGAGCTTGTCGCCCATCAGGCTCGCGAACGGGCGTCCGATTAACGCGGTTATCGAGAAGATTCCGGCTACCACGCCCGCGAAGGCAAGCGTAGCGCCGAGATAAACGGCATAGCCCGGGATAAGCGGGTTTACCATGCCGAAGGCTATTGAGTTTAGGACGCCTATGGCCAGGACGTAGGCGAAGGAGAAGTTCCATAGAGGCGGGGTTGGGGCGGTTGGGTTCATGAGTTTGCATCCTTTCGGGAGGGAATTGGAAGGTACCTTATGATGCGAGTATAGCTTAAAGGGGGTTGGGGGTCAAGGGGGAATCTGGATTTGTTATGTAATATCTGCCGTCCGCGCTGATTAGGCGGTTGAAGTCTGCGTTTGTATTTTTTAGTTCCAGCTGGACAAACCCGCTGCCTTCTGACCTGTCTACGGTGTAGACGATGTGGTTCATCACATTAAGCCCAAGCAGCACGGTAGTCCCCCAACTCTTATCAAGCCCCGCGTACACACGGACATCAGTAAGACTTAACGACCCCATCGTCAACAAAGGCAGCGTAACAGGAACAACATCTATTGCACTGCCTGCTATATAAACTTTTGTAACCTTAGAACGATGCGCCTTCAAGCCAAGGGAATTCGCAAGCGCAAGCGTAATGACCGTATTAGGCGAACCGGAGTCAAACAAAATAGTTTGTTTAACTCCACATACATTGCACTCAAAGTACACACGGCTTATTTCGGACTCCAGAGCTATTTTACTCAGAAAACCTAACACTCAGCCACTCCCCTTCCAAGGGCTTTCGAGTAAGCACCATAGTTACTGAACCATGCTTCTCCCCCCGAGTCAAATCCAGCTGCATCTCAAACAATTCCTCATAATCATCATCCGGCACAGTCTCCATAGCCATGACATACCCCCCAACCGTCGCATACTGCACTTCCTCGCAATTCGCAAGCAGCACCCGCATCGGATAATACCGCTCCTTCACTTCCTCCACCGTCATATACTCCGGCTCATCAAACACCTTAATCACACAACCACACCCCTTTCCCTAAAACCGAGTATCATAAGGCCAAGGCTGCCCTCCGCTCAAACACCCGCCGTCAATCCGATACTCACTCCCCGTAATATACCCCGCGGCATCCGAAGCCAAAAAAACACACAAGCCAACAACATCCTCCGGGTACCCGGGCCGCCCAAGCGCAATCCTGTCAAGCAAATACTTACTCCGCACAGGATGTTCCCAAGTAGGCGCGGTCAGCTCCGTCTTGATATGCCCGGGGCTGATACAATTCGCCCGAATATTATACTTAGCCCACTCGGTAGCCATCGAGCGCGTAAGCGCAAGCACGCCGCTTTTCGTGGCAGCGTAAACGGACACACCCCCAAGCACAGCCCC
>Ga0209755_10000473_pt1 | contig 73415 bp, 66 predicted proteins | sample TergutCo191P1_FD_187301 | JGI IMG/M metagenome (GOLD analysis project Ga0209755, IMG submission 187301) | Cornitermes sp. P1 segment gut microbial communities from Petit-Saut dam, French Guiana - Co191P1 (SPAdes) (version 2) | ecosystem: Host-associated > Arthropoda: Insects > Digestive system...
GAAGCAAATACTACCCGTTATTGACAACGCTCCGTTGTATGCTTTTCATGCGGCTTTTGGCACTTTTGTGGCAAAAGTCCTTGCTTACCTCTGCCCTCATATTTTTCATTCTTTACTTGACACTACCTTTGCTACGAGTTCCCGCACCATTCCCTCAATGCGCCCCATGAACCCATCGGGAGACATTTTACTGTCTGAGATAAGCGCAAGGTGATTTTCCCACTCTGCCGTGAGAGATGCTGATGTTAGAGTTTTTGGTAATATGTTTACAAGAAATTCACCGTTTGCCGTGGGTAATAGCTGTTTTCCTTTGCGTTCAATGAATTTACCGCTTACCAACTTCTCTATAATAGCGGCTCTTGTGGCGGGAGTTCCTAACCCTTTTCGCTCGGCGTTTTTATCAGTTTCGTCCACCCCTGCACGTTCCATCGCTGATAATAATGTGTCCTCTGTAAAAGGTACAGGCGGTTTAGTGAGGTGGTCGGTGACTAGAACTGCTGTTTTGTCAAATACTTGCCCCTCGCTTATCTGAGGTAGCATATCAGCGGTATCGGCGGTGCTCGCTTTTTTCTCGGATAGGTCGAGCAGTTTTCTAAAATGTGGGTCAAGTGCCTTAAATCCGTCTTTATATATTGTTTTGCCTGTGGTTGTAAATGTTTGCCCCTCGCACTCAAAGACTGCTGTTATTGAATCATCATGTAATGCTCACTATGAGGGCGATTGATGACAATGGAAACTGGATGAATAAATCAACTACAATCAACATCAACGGTCATAAAGTGCCGACTGTTGATTGGAATGAACAGCATAAAGCTGAGCAGTGGCGTAAAAAATGGGCGGAATATGTCAACGAGTATCTTGAAAAACATGATCATCAACAACGGATAGACCATAGGAGTTATAAACGTCAGGGCAAGGCAAGGGCAATGGGGGTACTCATTATCGCCTTGGACGGTTCACACGAGCCGCCGCCACCGCTTTTCCTCAAAGATGTTCGGGCGTTGATACTCGGCAAGAAACGCAGGGCAATATAGGGTTTGTGTGTTGCCGAAAAAACTTTTCAATTTTTTTTGGTTTTTACTTGACACCCGCAGGTCGCACGACTTGGAGCGATAGGAATTGAAAATTTTAATTTGCAAGTTTCTTTTCCCCAATATAAAGCAGGTAATTTCTCGTTACACGTTTACTCTTAGCTGAAATTGAGGTATAATCCCCATACTGAATAAATATAGTAAACAGCGAGGGTGTTTTTCTTGTGATACACGAAAGTAAATTTTAAGTGCAATCTAAAGAAGGCATACAAGCAAAAGTTATGCTTTTGCATGCTCTCTCGTTTCCTCAGATTGCGGAATGATTATATTGCTAAGTGAAGAAGTGGAGATTTATTATGGAATTACTCTTTGAGAAACTAACCAGAGATGATAGCGAAAAAATACACGAGCTACAAGTTATAAGTTTTAAAGCGCTGTTGGATAAGTATCAGGATTATGAAACAAATCCGGGAGCTGAAGACTGATAGGTCTTGCAGGTTGCTCTGCCGATTGTGATACGATGTGGCAAATCGGGATTGATGTATTACCGGAGTATCGAAAACAGGGCATAGCTTCCGCTTTGACATCACGGCTGGCAATTGAAATACTTAATAGGGGTAAAGTGCCGTTTTATTGCTGTGCATGGTCAAATCTCGGCTCCGTTCGCAATGCAATAAAAAGTGGGTTTCGTCCTGCATGGGTTGAGCATACAGCAATTGAACGGGAAAAAGCACTCAAATGGAGCGCAAATGAACATTTTGCAAAGGCAATAAAAAGCGAAGATGATTTTTGGCTAGCTATTAATAATCTTGTGGCAGATTCAAAACTCGTTATTGATCGCCCAAAAGGTACTGAGCACCCTAACTACCCACAAATTACCTACCCAATTGACTACGGTTATCTTGAAAAAACCACCTCTATGGATGGCGGTGGGATAGATGTTTGGAAAGGCACTGCGGGAAATTGCATAGATGCTATAATATGCACAGTGGACTTAACGAAAAAAGATAGTGAAGTAAAAATACTTATCGGATGTAGCGAAATGGAAAAACAGGCTGTATTGCAGTTTCATAATAACAGCGAATTTATGAAGGTGTTTTGGTTCGTAAATCAGAAAATCAGGTTTAAAAGGTGGTGAGAGAAAAGTGGAAAATTTAGCAATCTATGATGATTTTGTCAAAGACATAAAATCCCTAATTTATCAACGACAATATGAAACTATGAAAGTAGCCTGTGCTTTCGAGTTCTTTTGTTGCGGAGCGGATAGACTTTATTCCGTCTTGGCTTAGGTGTTTTAGTGCTTCTATTGTGAAGTGTTGATTTTCGGGTATTGCGAACAATTGAGTTAGGAGTCCTTTTGCTTTTAGTGTCAGTTTTTCGTCTGTCAGATAATATTTTTCTGCGGAGGGGTTATTGTTTTTCTCTATTATGATTTTTGACATTTTTGGTTCTCCTTTTGTTTTTTGGGCATGAAAAAAGCCGGAGGTTTTTGATAAACTTCCGGCTTTTTGTGTTGGTTTATTGTGTGTTGTTTTTGTACTCTTGGTTGTGAAAAACACTCTCACGGCTAAAATGCAAATACCGCACAATTTTGTGCGGTATTTGATAACTTATGTGAAACACTGGTATTGCAACCGTTTGTGTTGTTTTTGTGGCATATGACAACTCTGGTTTTTGAGAGTTGTCATATGTTCGCTTCTGGCACGCCCGAGAGAATTCGAATCCCTGACCTTCTGGTCCGTAGCCAGACGCTCTATCCAGCTGAGCTACGGGCGCACGTAGTTGCGCCAATGCGCCTTGCTATGTTAGCATACCGGGCGAAAAAACGCAAGGAAAAATTTGCTACGCATTTTGCCCTATGCACTCTGTGATAGGTCGCGCCTTTCGTAAAATACTAATCCTGCAAGGAGCAGAGCGATTGAAATAGCGGTTAAAAGAGAGAGTGTCGTGAAGTTTATGTCGTCAACAGGCAATAGCGGGATGTGACCAAACGGCGACAACTTGCCTAGCCATTCGGGCAGGTCAAGCATACGCCCCATAAACAGCGTAAAGAACGAAAACCCGAAGTACGCCCAGATAACGCTTGTGAGCTTGGGAATCAGCCCTATGAGCAAAAAAGCAAGACCAATCAAAACCCATAGTGCGGGGAGAAACACCATGTTTGACTCAAATAAAAACCTAAATGAGAGCGGCTCATCGAGAAGAACGTAAGAGACGGAATAAATCCCGATAAAATTTGCAAACATGAACACAATGCTTGAAAGAAAAGCGGGGATTGCATAACTGCACAGATACGATTCCCTTGGTACAGGGGCAGCGAATATAGCCTCCGCGCGACCCTCGCGTTCCTCGGCTATAGGTCTCAGTGCGATGATGAGTAGCGGGACAGTGGCGAAAATCGCACCAAAAATATTTATGGTTGAAATAAACATCTCAAGTGTCGGAAAGTCATCATTAACGCCGATAACTGCTTGATAAAAAGGAGATTCCGCCACAAAAGCATCAATATCGGGTAAAATGCTTGCATAAGAAGCACCCAGAACGAACAGTATAATGAGCCAAGCTATTATAGTGTTGCGTGTCATGCGGAAACTGAACCCCATCGGAGAGCGCATGAGCCGGCCGCCGTGAGGCTTGCCGTGCCGAGCGGCTATGAAGCCTTGTCCTATATCGCGAACGGAGTTGAGCTTATATGCTGCTGCTGTGACCACCACAGTCAGCGAGAGCAAGACAATTGAAGGCCAAATATTGTTTTCGACAAAAAACTGTGAGCGTTGAATTAAACCAAGCGGACTGATAAGCGAAATAACCTCACTCTCCAAGTCTCCGATAGCGCGCAAGAAATACATAGCAGCCATGGCAATAAATGAGGACCCCGTAGCTCCGCGAGATGAAGCGGAAAGTTGTGAGAAAAACGCAGTAACCGCTGCGAAAAACAGTCCAATTAACCCTATCGCTTTACCGTAGAGCATTGAAGCCCAAAATGGCATACTCTCCTCACCTACGGAAGCAATCAAAAGACCCGTGAGTAAAGCTAGAATAGCATTTACGATGACAGCCGTAATCATCGTAGAGTTTAAAATTGCGAGACGGCCCGTAGGAAGCGAGCGTACGACCTCGGTACGTCCGGCTTCTTCGTCCGCTCTGGTGTGGCGAACGACTAGAAAAATATTCATTGTCGCGGCGGTCATAGCTACCCAAATGAACAGCATAACACTGTACATCGCACCTGTCGTGAAGTTATCTGCTCCGTAAATAGGTCCCATCATGGCAATCATTGCGGGGTTTTTGAGCATCTCAACAAGCGCCTGTTTTGCATCTGCATCAAACATCTCAGGTAATCCCGCAGCTAGTGAATATGAAAACAAAACAAGCGAAGCTATCCAGATAGTTGAAATAATACGCTCACGCCTAAGCTTAAAACGAACAAAGTTTCCGGTATTTTCAAAGAGCCCTTGCATAACCGACTACCCCCTTTAATCCTGATAGTGAAGCATGAACACATCTTCAAGCGAAGGCGGCATACTCTCAAATTTCTGTACGCCAAACTTAGTCACAAGCTCCACCACTTTACCCACCTGCGCAGAATCGACCATGAAAGTGATACCGCCTAAGTGCTCGGCGATGTTATGCACACCTTCTGTGCCCTCAAGCCCTTCGATTGGTCTCTCTGTTTCAACTCTCATCGTGACTCTCGTGAGATGTCGCAAATCATCAAGTGTTCCGAAGTCAACAAGCTTTCCGCTGCGGATGATACCAACCTTGTCGCAAAGCTGTTCAACCTCAGACATTATATGGCTTGAAAGTAATACACCTTTACCGTTATTTTTTTGTTCAAGTACACACTCTTTAAAGACATGACCCATAAGAGGGTCAAGGCCGCTGGTAGGTTCATCGAGAATGTAAAGTTCGGCATCAGAAGCGAAAGCCGCGACAAGAGCCACTTTCTGACGATTACCCTTTGAGTATGTCCTGCATTTCTTTGTAGGGTCAAGCTCAAAGCGTTCGATTAGACTGTCGCGGCGGGATTTATCGACTTTGCCACGCAGGTTAACAAACAAATCTACAACCTCGCCGCCGGTGAGGTTTGGCCAGAGATTTACATCACCGGGTACGTATGCGATTTTTTTGTGAATCTCCACAGCATGTTTCCACGCATCCATTCCAAACACTTTAGCGTTGCCTCCGGTAGCCTTTACGATGCCCAGTAAGATGCGAATTGTGGTGGTTTTTCCCGCACCGTTCGGACCTATGTAGCCAAAGACTTCACCCTTGTCCACAGTTAAACTCACGTTATCCAAAGCAGTCAGTTTACCAAATTTTTTCGTCAAGCCGGCAATTTCCAGACTATAATCAGACATAAATTTCCCCTCCCGAAAGTTTTGTGATTTTCAATCAAACGTATGCGTATTATAACTACATAGTAAACATTATAGCAAAGTTTACATATTTATCAAGAAAATTACCAAGTATCTGCGAACTGATATGACTTGAAACATCTCTTCCAATATTTTTTGCATTTTGTTCACAAAAATATTGAATACAATTGAATATTTATGTTATACTGAAAACGCAACAAGGATATAGTGTGATGAGACGATTATTTGTATCATCACAATCATCATAGAACGAGGTTATAAGAAATGCCAAAAATTCGCTTAATGATTGTAGACGACTCATTATTTTTCAGAACTTTTCTCACCACACAGCTTGGGAGAGAGCAGTCTATTGAAATAGTAGGAAGCTTTGGAAGTCCGGTTGATGCATCCAGTAAAATAGCAGCACTGCGACCGGACGTTATAGCACTTGATATGGAAATGCCGCGGATGAGGGGCGATGAATTTCTGCGCACAGTTATACCAAAACACAGAAATGTCAAAGTCATTGTTATCAGCGCCTTATCTGAAAACGTTTTTGATGCCATGCAAGCGGGTGCTATTGACTTCGTAGGCAAACCGGGCTCTACGCCGGGTTTTGATGAGAAACAATTTGTAAATGAGATAATAGAGAAAATAAAGATTGCGGCACAGGCACATATCAGGACGCGTGAGGATTTTGCACGAGCAAGACCATCGACTACACGGCCCGGTATGCCTGTGAGAACAACCAGGGTACTCGGTGCCACCTCAAAAAATATCATAGCAATCGGAGCATCAACGGGAGGCACAGAGGCCATAATAGAGGTTATAAAAAACTTCCCCGCATCTACCCCGGGAGTCGTGATAGTGCAACATATGCCACCGGGTTTTACGAAAATGTACGCAGATCGTGTAAACAAACTTTGCGCTATGACAGTGCGTGAAGCAAAAAACACTGATAGAGTCACACAAGGGACAATCCTGATAGCGCCCGGCGGTGATGATCAAATGTCTTTGCGTCAAGATTCACAGGGATACTACGTGAAGTTAGAAAAAGGACCGAAAGTTAGTGGTCATTGCCCATCTGTAGATGTTCTGTTCAGTTCGGTAGCAAAGCTTGTCGGAAAGCACGCAGTAGGCGTAATTCTCACGGGGATGGGTTCCGATGGAGCAAGAGGTTTAGTAGAGATGAAGAGTATGGGTGCACATACCATCGGGCAAGACGAAGCATCATGTGTTGTTTATGGTATGCCTATGGAAGCATTTAAGAGAGGTGGTGTTAAAGAGCAACTTCCCCTGTCGGCAATTGGAGATGCTGTACTGCGCCAGTTTAGTGGTCGTAGATGAGCTTTGTAAGAGTTGAGAAAATAAAATCATGGTGCAAAAAGCACATAAGAATACCGCTAGGTGTAAAGATAGCCATATGCATTTTACCGGCGGCTGTTGTGGCGTTGTTTTATGCACTCCGCCCTATGAGAAGCGCGATGGACTTTGCAGTTACGTATATTTCAGCACCTCTTCGCAGTGTATTTGCGCTTTTAAGTTCAATTTATCCTTTTGCCATAATGGAAATTATTGCGATAATTCTTGTAATATTTTTCTTCTACTACGTAATAAAGTCAATCAGAGATACGTCACGCAGACGGGGAAAATGGAAACACCTAGGGAAACGGTTTTTGCCGATTTTTGTTGTTGCTCTATATCTGTGGGGAGCATTTTCATGGTTATGGAGCAGCGGTTATCATGCCACGGGGTTTGCTGAGAGATACGGATTTTCAGGTGGTGGCGGCACTGTAGAAGAACTGACCATCGTTGCCGAACATTTTGCAGAGAGAGCAAACGAACTTGCAGAGCAGGTGCCACGCGATGCATACGGTAGATATTCCGTTGACAGAATGCAAATGTTTAACGAGTCGCTTTCAGTTTTTGACAACATATCTCAGGAATTTCCAAGCCTTAGCGGAAGGTTATATAGACCAAAAGCCATGCTGTTTTCATGGTTGATGAGCATTACAGGATATTCGGGAATGTACTTTGCTCTAACAGGCGAAGCGATGATAAACGTTGAGCCGCCGGGCATAATGATGCCTGCAACAGTGGCGCACGAACACGCACATCAACTCGGAGTGTTCTCTGAGGATGAGGCAAACTTCGTTGCCATTCTCGCATGCATTACATCAGAAAATGCAGTGTTCATGTATGCGGGTTATTTGAAGGGTTTAAATTATCTGCTAAACGCACTTGCAGGTGCCGATGGAGAGGCATGGCACAGGATTTCAGATAGTTTGACCGATGAGGTCAGAAGAGATCGTCTGGAAGTTCGCACTTTCTGGGCAGAGCGGACACAGGCAGATACAGGCATAGAGTTTCTAGACAATATTCTTACAAATATTATGGAAACTACGAGTGATGTGGTTGACAGAATCTACGATGCTTACCTCAGAGGTCAAGGCGAGGAACTCGGCATACTGTCCTACGGAGCCGTTGTAGACATACTGATAGAGTACTTCGTTCCACGTTTGCAGCCTACGCAATAAACCAAGAACTTTCCCGCCACAGCAGCAGGGTGCCCTGTGGTTATGGCTCAGTCTGCTTTCCCAATGCCACTGCGCCTAGGGCTGTAGTAAAAATGGCGTTGTCCGGTATGATGAAGTTAATCTTTGTCAGGGCGTTAAATTTTGAAAAAATAGACTTTGCCTGTGGAAAAGTAGCTAGAGTGCCTGTCAAGACCACATCTTTAATATTATCGTTATTTAGAGCAAAAACAGCCAGCATACCTATGGTTTCAAAAACAAGGTTGATTATCCCCAGTGCGATGTCCGAATCGGATGCCGTGCTTTTCATTTTGCCAAAATTCGATGCTGTCAAGTCGGCGGGAAGTGTACTTATATCTTTGCAAATAATATCAGATACGGCTAGGTCGATAGTTTTGGTTGTGCCGGTTTCGGCTATTGCCAAGATTGCATCAATGTCGCTTTTTCCAAGCATATGCGAAGATAAACCTATGATAGTTCCTCCGCCAACCCCTGTGCCGCCAAGATGTGAAACATCGTCAGCTGTGACTCTTACAAATGCCGTACCGGTTCCCATGCTGACCACAAGAGCCTCTTTGAGCTTAGTTTGATAAACAGCACCATGACCGATAGAGTCAAACTCGCTAACTTTATGAGTGCGTATGCCGTAAATTTGTTCATCAATGAATGTTGCACCAACTCCGGTCAGATAGATATCGGATACATCCGCATGAGATTTTTTGTGCCGCCTGAGAAAGTTGCCTATTGCTCCATACATGGATGTCACCTGATCTGAGGCTTTTACTTGTATCATGCCGATACACTCGTTGTCCTTTATTCCAACAATTTTTGTTGTGGAGCCACCCACATCAATCCCCAAAATAAAACTCATTGCATTTCCTCCCCCAAGTGTGTATAATTATATGAGGTTTATAAAATATACCATTATACTAGAGAAGCAAATTATACTTGTCAAGGCAAATCTAGAAAAGGTAAGTAATATGAGATTTTTTATCAGCGCAGTACCATTTTTTGATGCAAATATGTCAGTTCATGCGTATAAAATGATGACACATGACGGAGACAAATTACTTGGTACGGCAGAGGACCACCGTATGCTGGGTGGTGAACTGATGGCACCTGCTCTTGATTTTGTTAAGGAAATCGGCACAGAGCCTTTTGCCGGAGAGGCAGATTTGTTTGTTGATATAAGCAAGTATCAGCTCTTAATCGGTATGCCCTTGACCTTGGGAATTCCTCCGGAAAACTTCGTCTGCGTAGTAAAAAAAGAAGCCTTGGAAGACAATGCGACATCTGCAAGGTTGGGAAGGCTCAAGCGAAAAGGATATAAAATTGCCGTCGAAGGCTATCCGCGCACAATGAGTATGGACACAGCGGTCAAGGTTTTTGACTATATGCTTCTAAGTTGCAATCACAAAGAATTTCAAAAGGAATTGAAGGAAATACGCCCGTATATCTTCAAAATACGCCTTGTTATTACGGAAGTTCCGGACATGGACAGTTTCAATAAATACTCGGGCGCAAGGGGTGTGTTGTTATCGGGAAACTTTTACAGTCAGCCGATTACAAAAGGGAAAGTCGAAATATCACCACTCAAAATAAATGCTTTGAACCTGCTCGGTCAAATAAACGATGACTCATTTGAACTGGGCGAAGCGGCAGCCACCATAGAGCGCGACCCTGCTCTTTCAATCTCCCTGCTTCGCTTCTTAAATTCAATGAACCCAGACCGCAGCCGCAAAATAGATTCAATAAGAAATGCAGTGGCAATCCTTGGTCAAAAGGAAGTCAAAAAATGGGCTTCTATAGCAATTTCTATCGGCATGGGAGAGGATAGACCGAGCGAAATTACAAGACTTTCTCTCTTACGGGCTAAGTTTGCTGAAAATCTGGCTCCCGCATTTGAAATGGCAATTAAATCCGGCTCACTGTTTATTTCCGGTTTGTTTTCACTTCTTGATGTCATACTACAGATGCCACTGGAAAAGGCCATTGATGAAGTTGCTGCATCGGGAGAAATAAGAGATACGTTGCTTGAGAGAAAAGGTGCGCTCAGTGAGGTTATGCGGCTTATATTTGCTTATGAAAACGCAGACTGGCATAACACGTCACTGTTAATGGTAAAAAACGGCATTGATATAAATACGCTCACAAAAGCATATATCGACTCATTATATTGGTACAGGCAATTGCTTGACACTATAGAGGGCGAAGAAGAACCTGAATACGAAGAGAAAGCGATTTTACAGGAAGATGAAGGTGAATAGTTATTAGCAGAATAATTGCTGTTGACTTCGGAGATGCACGTACCGGCGTTGCTGTATCTGATGCAACCATGACCCTTGCAGGAGATGCTTGGGTAATACAGTGTAAAAACATAGAAGAAACGGCGCAAAAGATAGCCATAGAGGCTGCCTCTCGCGGCGTTTTTCGCATAGTTGTGGGTCTGCCAAAAAACATGGATGGCAGCATCGGGCCCCGCGCAGAGAGAAGCACAGAATTTGCAGAGATTCTGCGCTCAAAATGTGATGCCGAAGTCGTACTATGGGACGAGCGTATGACAACAATGAGCGCAAGCCGCATACTTAAAGATGCCGGGAAGTTCGGCAAAAAGCGCAAAAAAACAATCGATGCAGTAGCTGCTTCGATTATTTTGGAGAGCTACATGGGGAGCATCAACCCCAAAGATACTTTCTAAGCGTTTCAATGACCAAGTCGAACTCCAAAGGCTTTCCGATATAACCGTTCATGCCTGCGGCGAGACACTTTTCTGTGTCTTCGCGAAACGCATTTGCAGTCATAGCCACTATAGGCACAGAATCTGCCCTCGGTGCGCCGGAGCGCCTGATTTGCCTCACTGCTTCAAACCCATCCATTACAGGCATCTGCAAATCCATAAAAATCATGTCGTACTTGAGCGGATCTGCTATGAAAGCCCTGACGGCATCCTCGCCGTTGACAGCATAGTCAATATCGAGATTGGTTGCTTCAAGCATAGCCAGAACAATCTCACGGTTGATATCTACATCCTCAACAAGTAAAACGGAAAATCCACTGAAATCTACAGAAGAAACAATGCCATCGCCGGGCAAAGCCACGCTGTCCGTGACGGTGAAATTGCCGCCGCTGTGGGGTATTTTAGCATCGGGATCATAAGCAAGCCGCACCAAAAAAGAAACCTTTGTGCCCTTTCCGAGTTCAGATTCAAGCCGAATTGTGCCGCCCATCATCTCAACGATGCTCTTGCAAATCATCAGCCCCAGCCCTGTACCGCCATATTTCCGAGAAGTGCCGGAGTCTGCTTGCTCAAATGACTCAAAGAGATGAATTTGATGTACTTGGTCGATACCGATGCCGTTATCAATGACCTCAAAGAGCAGTGCACAGTAGTTAGAACTTTTATCTGTTGAAAAGACATTAAGAGTTATGAAACCTTCCTCAGCAGTGAACTTGACAGAATTGGACAATAAGTTTGTAATAACTTGCATAAGCCGCTGGTCATCACCTATAAAAACATCAGGAATATCAGAGCCAATATTGAAAACTAAGTGTTGCCGCTTTTGCTCGATGCGATAAGTTATAACATCTTTAACACGTGTGAACATTTCACGAAGGGAAAACTTGACACTTGCGAGAGCATACTTATTCGCCTCAATTTTTGAAACATCGAGAACATCATTTACAATACCCAGAAGATGCTTTGAAGCAGCTTCTATCTTGCTAAAAGAATAATCTTTCTGCTCAATATCGTCAGAAGAAGCGCCGATACTTACCATGCCGATGATGGCATTAAGCGGTGTGCGAATCTCGTGGCTCATGTTAGAGAGGAACGTGCTCTTGACAGCATTTGCCAGTTCGGCGCGCTCTCCGGCTTTTTTTAGGTCGGTGACGACATCATCAATGCTGTCAGCCATATCATCAAGAGCGTTGGAAAGAATTCCAAATTCGTCTGTAGATTTGGAGTTTACTCTATATTGTCTTTCTCCGGACATAAAACGATTTACGAAATAAATTAGTTCTTGAGATTTTTTCGCTACAGACGACGAAGCGATAAAAGCAATTACAATAACGAAAAGAAGCATACCGCCACTTATGATAAGGAGCATAATTCTGCTTTCTTGCGCAGTGCCGTCAATTCTTTCGTTGAGCCTGTCTTCCATGGTTGTCAGGATTGCAGGATAATCGAGCTGCGGAATCGGTGCATCGACAATGCTTAAAATATGGTCGTAGTTGAGGGCCATAGTGACAAATCCCCAGATTTCACCATTGAAATCCGCAACAGGAGTTACCCGGCGTATTATTCCCTCAAAATGCCTGTCGGCATAATTTGCACCGACATATGTACCAACAACATCGGAAACAAATATTTCACCATGTTCGAGGTTTTGAATAGCCTCCCAATAAGTCTCCGCACCAATGAAGGTGTTTGCTCTCTCAGAGATATTCAGGAGTTCAGTATTTAGAGGGAAGCTAACTTTTGTTGAATCGGGATGGACAAACTTGAAGAGCTCTTGACCGTAAAGGTCAAAAAAGGTGATCTCGTCATACAGCGGAACCTTTTCCTGCTGTGTAGCCAGAGCTCCCGTCCGGTTTTCGGAGAAAATCCGAAACGCCTCGTCCGATGGCATGAAGTTTGCCAACAGAAGTATGTCCTGGTCGCGCTGATGCAAGAAATTAGCGCGGCTCACAACACGTTCGGCGGATAGTGCATCTAAAGTCATTGTGGAACTATCTTCGAGGGCTTCGGCTGTATCGTACAGTGCGATTTCACGAAGTTCGTCTGTCGTAGAAGTAACCTGAACATATGAAAGCAGAGCCAAAACAGCGATGGGGATAATCATCGCAAACATAAAAACCGCGGCAAGTTTGAATCGAATACTAACCTTGACCTTATCTGCACGACGAGGTCTTTTCTTTACTCGGCTTTTTAAATGCTTTCGTGGAGCTTTGTTCATGAAAAACCTTTCACTTAAATTACTTGGTATACTAATTGCAGAGCAACCAGTATACCAAGTAAAGAGCAAATATGCAAAGTAAAATTTAACATATCAACGCTTGCATTTAATGAAAATAGGTCTATAATGGTCTTATTATTACGGCATAGAGTTTTAGAGTTGCCTTCAGGAGGGTGAAATGGAACGCAAAGATAAGGAAAACTACTATCTAGACATAGCCGAAACGGTTATGCGCAGGTCAACCTGCCGCCGGCGAAAGTACGGCGCAATAATAGTCCAGGACGATGAGATTATAGCGACAGGATACAACGGTGCTCCCAGAGGCAGGAAAAATTGCCTTGACAGGGAAGTTTGCATGAGAGATGAACTCGGGATACCAAGCGGTGAGCGTTATGAACTGTGCCGCAGTGTCCATGCCGAGGCAAATGCAATAATCTCCGCTGCGCGCAGAGATATGATAGGAGCAACACTGTATCTGTCGGGAATCGAAGCTCAGACAGAAGAGTTGATGGACGACACGGTACCGTGCAGTATGTGCCGCAGACTCATAATAAATTCAGGTATTGAGAAGACTGTCTGCCGTGTAAAAAACGGAAGCTATGTTGTCATTCACACGCGTGACTGGGTGTTTAACGACGACTCAATACCGGATAAAACAGAATACTCACCAAGCTTAGCAAATTAAGTAAGTGGTGAAACAAAAATGAAAAGAGTATTTGGCAAACTGTTTGAGGATTCACTTCAGGTTGATACAGGCTATCGTATAGGAATGAGAGTAGTAAAAACTATAGCAGCCGTAGCCATTTGTCTTTTAATTGCGTGGCTTATGGGGAGTAGAGACTCACTGCCTATAGCAGCAATAGCAGCAATAGTCACAATGCAAGCCACCGGCACCGAAACAGTAAAGATAGGAGTGTTTCGGGTGCTCGGCACAATTATCGGCGGTATCTTCGGCATTTTAGCGGTCCTGATTGGGCTAAGCATGCCGGAGTATGCGCAAGGTTTGTTTATAGTGGTTATACCGATAATGCTTCTGTTCAATTTTTACATTTGCAACCTACTAAATATGAAAGATGCATGTTCAATATCCTGCGTTGTGACCATCATTGTAGGCTCACAAATACTGGTGGAGGCATCTTTCGGAGAATCGCTTGCATTTACATTCATCAGGGTCAGAGACACACTAATCGGAGTCTCTATAGCAACAATCATAAATATGCTGCCAAAATTAGCCCACAAAATCCGCAAACACTGACGAACCTCCCTTTTAATGGTCGTTTTGCGACTTAGAGCGTGGTAGAAAGGAATGGTCATAAAACATGAAACTTAAGCAAGTAGAAAAAATTTTGGATGCAACAGTATGCACCAACTTCCCGTACGAGGATATAGAAGTAAGCGCAGCGTGCGGATCGGACCTGATGAGTGATGCACTTGCCTTCGGCGAGGACAAAGGGCTTCTTCTGACCGGACTTAATAACCCACAGAGTATACGTACGGCAGAAATGATGGATATAAGCTGTGTTGTGTTAGTGCGGGGTAAAGAACCCGACGAATCATTAGTAAGCCTTGCAAATGAAAAACAGATTGTGGTGATGAGAACAGACAACCTTATGTTTACATCGTGCGGACTGCTATATGAAGCGGGGCTGAGCGGAGGGAAAATTCCTTATGCAAGTTCTTAAACAACAACACAATGTGTGTGCCAATGATTTTGCAATGGCAGGCGCAGCATCCGCAGCGGTCAAAAAGACACTGAATCAACTTGGATTCCCCTCAGCTTTTGTAAGGCGCACATCTATTGCGATGTATGAAGGTGAGATAAACATGGTTATACACGCCGATGGTGGAACAGCGGACGTAGAGATAGCAGAGGACTATGTGAAAATCACACTTACGGACAAAGGTCCCGGCATAGCAGACATAGACCTTGCAATGCAAGAAGGGTGGTCAACAGCATCAGAGTCTGTACGTGAGCTTGGTTTCGGAGCGGGCATGGGTCTGCCAAACATAAAAAAACAAAGCGATGAACTGGAGGTTATATCCGTTGCAGGTGAAGGCACGACACTGATTATAACAACAAAAGTAAACGAACAATAAAAATGTGAAAGCATAAGAGCAGGCAGTAATCTTGAAGGTGGTTAAATGAAATTGTGTTTTTGATAAGGTGGGAAGAATGGAAAATTTAACGCACTCAGTTACTCTTGATACCGATAAATGCAAAGGCTGCATAAACTGTATTAAAAGGTGTCCAACCGGCGCAATACGTGTCAGAGATGGAAAAGCGACCATTATGAGCGACCGTTGCATAGATTGCGGAGAGTGCATAAGATTGTGCCCAAACTATGCAAAAAAAGCAATTTCAGATTCAATAACGGTTATGGAAAACTACAAATATAAAGTAGCTCTCCCGGCACCGACACTTTTTGGACAGTTCAGAAGTATTCGTGATGTAAATATCATACTGACCGCACTGGTCGATATGGGGTTTGATGATGTTTTTGAAGTATCACTGGCTGCGCAATCCATCTCAGACTACACAAAGCAGATACTGCCAAAATTGAGAGAACAACTTCAAAGCCCGATTATCAGCTCGGCATGTCCTGTAATAGTCAAACTAATTTGCATACGCTATCCATCTTTGCTCGAAAATGTGCTGAAAATTGCAACGCCTGTAGAGCTCGCGGCAATAGCCGCCAAGCAGAAAGCGGAAAAGGAAACAGGTCTTAAACCAAACGAAATAGGGGTGTTTATGATATCTCCATGCCCTGCAAAAATAACAGCATCGAAGCATAGAATCGGCTTTGACAACGTTGTGATAGACGGGGTATTTTCAATAACAGATCTGTATAAAAAACTTTTCCCGATTGTCGAAAAAATAAAATCGCCGCTTAACCTCTCTAAAGCCGGGCCCAGAGGTCTGGAATGGGCTTTTTCCGGCGGAGAGGGCAAGGCGATGGGTGAAAGCCTGTTTATTTCCGCATACGGCATAGATAATGTGATAAGAGTGCTCGATGAGATTGACAATGACAAACTGGAAACGGTGCAATTTGTAGAACTTAACGCTTGTCCGGGCGGCTGTGTCGGAGGATGCCTTACGGTAGAAAACCCGTTTGTTGCAAGAGCAAGAATTCAACGTATGGGTCAGCTAATGGATAAAGAGAAAAACTTAAGCGGTGTAAACGAACCGTGTTTAAGTCCGGATATACTCAGTTGGAAAAAGGAACCAAAAACAGGTCCGGCATTTCGTCTTGACCCAAACAGAGCAGTGGCAATGAAAAAACTGGCGGAGATGGAAGAAATACTTGTGGCATTGCCGGGAATAGACTGTGGTTCGTGCGGTGCGCCATCGTGTGATGCGCATGCAGAGGACATGGTGCTGGGTAAAGCGGTGGATATAGACTGCGTTTTCAAACTGAGGGAACGCATGGGAGCACTGTTTAGTGAAATAACAAAACTTCATGACTACCTACCACCACCACTAACTCCAAACTTAACAGAAAGGGCGGATATAAACCATGACGGTCAATGAATTGGAAAAAAGCCTCACCCTCAAAAAACTATCAGAGGGCGAGAATAGAGAAATAACATCCTGCTATATATCAGATATGCTAAGCCGGGTCATGGGAGGCTTAAATGCAGGAGATGTGTGGATAACAGTACAGACATCTTTAAACATGGTTGCGGTAGCGACTCTTGCTGAAGCATCATGTATAATACTCCCGGAAAAGCTCACAGCATCACAGGAAGTCACAGACAGAGCAACAGAAGAGAATATAACAATATTCTCAGCAGACGAAGATGCTTACGCATTAGCAAAAAAAATATCAAAGCTACTGCAAGACTAACTGCCGCAGTGTTTACACTGTGGCAGTCGCCGGCAAAAGGGGATAAAAAACATTGCATAAAGTCTACTATGACCTACACATCCATACTGCGCTATCACCGTGTGCAGACGACGACATGACGCCAAACGACATAGTCGGCATGGCACAAATAAATAATCTTGACCTAATAGCGATAACAGACCACAACTCCATAGAAAATGCACACGCAGTAATAAAAGCGGCACAAGGCAAAAACATAACGGTTATCCCCGGCATCGAGGTCTCAACATCAGAGGAAGTACACGTGCTGTGTTTGTTTAGCACCATAGAGAAAGCGCGAAGTTTTGATGAGCAGCTCCGACCTTTGCGCTCAAAAATAGAAAACCGCAAGGACATATTCGGAAATCAGTTGATGTATGACGAAAATGATGAATTGACCGGAGAGGTAAGCGATTTGTTGATTGCACCATCTGAAATATCATTTGATGCGCTGCACAGCTTGACAAACAGACACGGCGGAGCTTTTATTCCTGCGCATATTGATAGAGATTCTTTCAGTGTCCTGTCAAATCTGGGATTTTTGCCTCCCCACATAAACATAAAGACTCTCGAAGTTTCGCAAAACGGAGTAAAGAAAGGCTTCGTAGAGCAGAACCGGGAAAAATATACAAACAACCAAATAATCTTTTCATCAGATGCACACAGGCTTTGGGAAATAAATGAGAGAATGAACTACATTACATTGCCCGAACTCGGTGCGGAAGCCGTGATTGATTTTTTGCGTTGATTTTTTTACTATTTTAGTGTAGTATAGAACAGTTATATGCTAAAAAGATGAAGAAAGGAATTTATGTATTATGAGTGCTAATACCACCCCTCCGTTTGCAGGAACGAAGGAGCAAGAGAGAGAACTGAAGGACGTAATCGGCAAGCACAAAAATAAGGTAGGTGAGCTAATGCCTGTGTTACAGGCAGCACAAGATATCTACGGTTATATGCCGGAGGAAGTCCAGAGAATGGTTGCAGAGGGAATGAGCGTGTCGCTCAGTGAAGTGTTTGGAATAGTCACATTCTATTCGCAATTCAGTCTCACACCAAAGGGCAAGTATAAAATCAAAGTCTGCATGGGAACTGCATGTTATGTAGTCGGCGCAGGAGACATACTGGACAGATTTTCAAGAGAACTTAGTATCAAAGACGGTGAATGCACAGAAGATATGCAGTTTTCACTGGACGGTGTGAGATGCATAGGTGCATGCGGACTGGCTCCGGTTATCACAATCAACGAAGATGTCCACGGAAGAATCAACGAGGGCATGGTCCCCGAGATTCTCAGTCAATATAAAAGCTAAAACTATGATGGAAGAACTGTCACTCAACATACTCGATATAGTACAAAACTCTATAAGCGCAAATGCAGTTTTAATAAAGATTGAGATTATAGAAGACGATGCAGAAAATCTGCTTATGATACGAGTAGAGGATGACGGAAAAGGGATGGACGAAGACTTACTGGAAAGAGTGCAAAATCCATTTGTAACAACTCGCACTACACGGAAAGTAGGACTCGGCATATCGTTTCTTAAAGAAGCTGCTGAAATAACGGGCGGGTCACTGAAAATCAGTTCCACGCCAAATATAGGAACAGAAGTCACAGCTACTTTTGTAAAGGATCACATCGACCGCCAGCCGGTGGGAGACCTCGTAGGAACGCTCACGACTCTAGTGACGTTGAACCCGAAAACCGATTTCGCGTTGACCTACAGGGTAAATGATGAACAGTTTGATTTTACAACACGAGAAGCAAAAGAAATGCTCGGAGAGGAAGTTTCTATTTCGAGTCCCGGAGTTGTTAGCTTTCTATCGGAATACCTAAGTCAGCATATTGAGAAATTAGTAAAGGAGCGAAGTAAATGAAATCTTTAGCACAACTGGCAGAGATTAAAGAAAAAATGAAGGCAAACGAGACCATGCGCCACGACGGTGAAAGAGCAAAGAAAATCGTTGTAGGCATGGGTACTTGTGGTATCGCTGCCGGAGCACGGGGCATTGTTGCCGCGCTCACAGATGAAATCGCTAAGAGAAACCTCGAACACGTTACCATAGCACAGACAGGCTGTGTTGGTATGTGCAAACTGGAACCCATGATGGACGTTGTCTCTCCCGGTGAAGAGAAAGTAACATACGTTAAGCTCACACCGGACCAAATTCCGAAAATCGTAGGCGAGCACATAGTAAACGACAGACCTGTCAAAGAATTTACTATCGGCGCATATGAAAAAGAATAGGGGGCAGGAAACATATGAGTTATAGATCCCATGTAATGATTTGTGCCGGAACCGGCTGTGTCGCTTCCGGATGTAATGCTGTTGGAAAAGAAATCGAAGATGAAATCAAAGCCGTTGGTCTTGAAAACGAAGTGAAAGTGGTTTACACAGGTTGTTTCGGACTCTGCGCACTAGGTCCGATTCTTATAGTCTATCCCGAAGGTAGTTTTTACGCACACGTCAAAGCGGAAGACTGTAAAGAAATAGTAGACGAACATCTTTTGAAAGGCCGCATAGTTAAAAGACTTCTATACCATGAGACAATAGGCGATGATGACAACCTAAAATCGCTCAACGAAACAGGATTCTACAAAAAACAAACCCGTGTGGCACTCAGAAACTGCGGAGTTATCGACCCTGAACAAATCGACGATTATATCGGATTTGACGGATATTTGGCTCTTGGTAAAGCACTCAAAGAAATGAAGCCCGAAGATGTAATAGACATAGTAAAAAGATCGGGGCTTCGCGGCAGAGGTGGTGCAGGCTTCCCGACCGGAATGAAGTGGCAGTTTGCAAAAGATGCTCCAGGCGAACAAAAATATGTCGTATGCAACGCAGACGAAGGCGACCCCGGTGCATTTATGGATCGCTCAATTTTGGAAGGTGACCCCCACTCAGTAATTGAAGCGATGGCACTGGCTGCATACGCGGTTGGTGCAAACCAAGGTTACGTCTATGTTCGTGCGGAATACCCAATTGCCGTTCATCGGCTGCAAATAGCTATCGACCAAGCAAAGGAATACGGTTTGCTGGGTAAAAACCTATTTGATTCAGGGTTTGATTTTGACCTTGAAATCCGTCTCGGCGCAGGTGCATTCGTCTGCGGTGAGGAGACAGCTTTGCTAACATCGGTTGAAGGAAAGCGCGGAGAGCCAAGATCACGCCCGCCATTTCCTGCGGTCAAAGGTCTGTTCGGGAAACCAACAGTCTTAAACAACGTCGAAACATACGCAAACGTTCCGGTGATAATGCTTAAAGGTCCCGAGTGGTTTGCAGGTATGGGTACAGAAAAATCCAAGGGAACTAAGGTTTTCGCAATTGGCGGGAAAATTACAAATATCGGACTGGTTGAAATTCCAATGGGTACAACACTTCGCGAAGTTGTCGAAGAAATTGGAGGCGGTGTGCCAAGAGGTAAAAAATTCAAAGCCGCACAGACAGGCGGTCCATCAGGAGGATGTATTCCGGCAGAACACTTCGATGTTCCGATTGACTTTGAAAACCTTGCTGCGGTCGGCTCAATGATGGGCAGTGGCGGACTTATCGTTATGGACGAAGACGACTGCATGGTCGATATTGCGAAGTTCTTCCTTGACTTTACAGTAGAAGAGAGCTGTGGCAAATGCACCCCATGCCGCATCGGCACAAAACGTCTGCTTGAAATCCTTGAAAGAATTACCGAAGGCAAGGGCGAGCCGTCAGACATCAAAGAACTCGACACCCTCTGCGAGCATATCCGCACATCTTCCCTATGTCAGCTCGGTATGACAGCACCGAACCCCGTACTCTCCACACTGCGTTTCTTTAGAGATGAATACATGGCGCACGTTGTAGACAAAAAGTGCCCTGCAGGTAAATGTAAAGACTTACTTCAGTATGTCGTCGTGCCTGAAAAGTGCATAGGCTGTACTATCTGTAAGAAATTCTGTCCTGCAAACTGTATAACCGGAGAGGTCAAAGCTGTACACGAGATCGACCAAAGTGAATGTATCAAATGTGGCGTATGTTTAGAAAAATGCAAATTCAACGCCATCATAATTCAGTAGGGAAGGAGCAAAAATAATGGATATGATAAATTTAACAATAAATGGCGTATCAGTAAAAGCTCCGAAAGGCTCAACGGTTTTGGAGGCGGCAAAATACGCAAACATCGAAATCCCCACACTATGCTACCTAAAAGACCTCAATGAAATAGGCGCATGCAGAATTTGCTTAGCTGAGGTCAAAGGCGCGCGTTCACTGGTAGCGGCGTGCGTTCACCCCGCAGAAGACGGAATGGAAGTTCAAACAAACACGCCTGAAATCAGAGAATCACGCCGTCACACACTGGAACTCACAGTTTCAAACCACAAAAGAGAATGTCTGAGTTGTCAAAAAAGTGAAACATGTCAACTTCTCAAGCTATGCAAAGACTACGGCATTGACGAGAAAAGATATGGGGGTATCACATGCGACTACGATATAGACAACAAATCCTCATCACTCAGCCGTGATAATACTAAATGCGTACTGTGCAGACGTTGCGTGGCAGCGTGTAAAGACCAGCAGTCAATAGCTGTCATAGATGCTATCGAAAGAGGATTCAAGACCCATATAGGCTGCGCCTTTGAAAAGAGCTTAGAAGATGCACCATGCGTTTATTGCGGTCAATGCATTGTTGTCTGCCCGACCGGTGCGCTCAGAGAAAAGGATGACACGCAGAAAGTTCTTGATGCAATTGCTGACCCGGAGAAGACTGTTTACGTATTCACAGCCCCCGCAATCAGAGCAACACTTGGCGAGGCATTTGGTATGCCGCTCGGCACAAATGTAGAAGGAAAACTTGCTGCAGTGCTCAAGAGGATGGGCTTTGATGGCGTGTACGACATGGCACTCTCGGCAGACCTCACCATCATGGAAGAAGCTCACGAGTTTCTCGACCGCGTTAAAAATGGAGGAAAGCTCCCTATTATCACTTCATGTTCACCGGGGTGGGTTAAGTTCTGTGAGCACTATTACCCTGATCTTACCGAAAATCTCTCCAGTTGCAAATCTCCGCAGCAGATGTTCGGTGCAACGCTTAAAACCTACTTTGCAAAAAAGAACAACCTTGACCCGAAAAATGTAGTCGTAGTATCGGTTGTTCCATGCACGTCAAAGAAATTTGAAGCAGGCAGAGATGACGAGTCCGCAGCAGGTGTGCCCGATGTTGATGTGGCAATTACAACCAGAGAGCTTGCCCGAATGATTAAGGCAGATGGTGTCGATTTTGCAGCACTGGAAGATGCGCAGTTTGACAGCCCGTTTGGAACTGCATCAGGCGCAGGTGTCATTTTCGGAGTAACCGGCGGGGTGCTTGAAGCTGCACTGAGAACGGCAAGCTACTGGCTCGACAAGAATTTTGAAGTTGTAAACTTTAGCGAGGTGAGAGGTCCCGATGGCGTAAGGCGAGCGACTTACAAAATTGCAGGGATGGAAGTAAAGGTCGCTGCGGCATCAGGTTTGGCAAACGCCAGAACGCTGCTTGATGCTGTGAAGAGCGGCAAGGAAGATTTCCACATGATTGAAATAATGGCATGTCCCGGCGGGTGCATAAACGGCGGAGGACAACCCGACCTGAGCGATAGCATCAGAAACAATCATGATGTCATAGCCGCCCGCACTAAGGTATTGTACGAACTGGACGAAAAACGACCACTTCGCAAGTCCTACGAAAACCTTGATGTACAGAAAATTTACGACGAATATCTGGAAAAACCGGGCAGCCACAAAGCACACGATATGTTACACACAAAATTTGTAAAGCGCACAGCATTTTGATAGTAAACCATAAGCGATAACAGGAGAGGAGAACATGTTCTCCTCTCCCGTGCAAAGGAAAAACGAAAATTGAGTGGGAATAAAGGAATAAAATATGGATAAATGGTGGAAAGAACAGGTAGTATACCAGATATATCCTCGTAGCTTTCAAGATTCAAATAACGATGGTATCGGAGACATACCGGGGATAGTCTCAAGGCTTGATTCGCTTAAAGAACTGGGTGTTGGAATTATATGGCTCTCGCCGGTCTACAAATCCCCTGAATACGACAACGGCTATGATATCAGCGATTATCGAGATATAAATCCCAGGTTTGGCACTATGGCAGACATGGAGCATCTATTCTCTGAAGCAGCAAAACGCGGCATAAAAATTATAATGGATCTGGTCATAAACCACACATCGGATGAGCATGACTGGTTCATTAAAAGCCGAGACAAAACCAGCCCATACCGTGACTATTATATCTGGAAACCCCCAAGCGAAGACGGAGGACCGCCAAATAACTGGACGACTTTCTTCGGCGATGATGCATGGGAATATGATCCGGAAAGTGAAGAATACTACCTGCACCTGTTCCATGAAACACAACCCGACCTGAACTATCGCAACCCCAAAGTAATTGAAGAAATTAAAGAAATCATGCACTTTTGGTTAAAAAAGGGAGCTGCCGGATTTCGGTGCGATGTGATAAATCTCATCTATAAAACATCGTTTGAAGATGGTATACATAGGGTAGCAGTGCGGGGAAGGGAACATTTTCTGACTCAAGAAGGCACACACGAAATAATTAAAGAGCTTCGCAGAGATGTTCTGAGTCATTACGACTGCTTTACCGTTGGAGAAGCACCAATGATAAGTCTGAGAGATGCAAAGCTTTTAACAGACTCAGAGCGCGAAGAACTTGATATGCTGTTCTATTTCGACCACCTCCAGGTAGACAGGCTCATGGAGAAATACATTCCGAAAAAGTTTAGTGCAGCCAAGCTGTTAAAAGTCCTGACAAAATGGCAACAGGGCTTAGAATGGAATGCAGTTTATCTCGAAAATCACGACCAGCCACGCATTATATCACACTATGGAAACGACGGCGAATACCGGGAACGCAGCGCAAAGCTGTTTGCAACCATGTTGCTCACACTTAGAGGTACTGTGTTTATTTATCAAGGTCAGGAAATCGGAATGACGAATTTCGACTATACAAGAATCAAGCAGCTAAATGACGTAGAATCTTTGGGTGTAGATAGGCTTTTGCGCTCATACTGGATACCGTCGGGACTGCGCTGGAAGTGGATAGCATCGAGTTCTCGGGACAATGCCCGCACACCTTATCAGTGGAGCGCAGAGGAGGGAGCAGGGTTTACAAAAGGTACGCCGTGGCTGGGGATAAATAAAAACCACACAAAAATAAACTATGAGGAACAAAAACAGCGCAGTGACTCGGTTCTCACATTTTATAGGAACATGATAGCACTGCGTAATTCAAATAATACGCTAAAGCATGGCGAATTTGCTCCCGCATACTCAGATAGGCAAGTGATCTCGTACACGCGCACAATAGCAAGAGATGAGCAATTCACAATAATACTAAATCTCTCCGGCAAGCCTGCAAAATCGCCTTTTGAGGGAAACTTCATGGGCAAAGTAATAGTCACAAACGTAGGGCGCACCAACTACGACGGAAACCTAGCACCGTGGGAAGCTGTTGTACTGAAAGTCTGGTAGGAGAAGTAAAAACTACGGTGTCTGCATTCACAGATACCGTAGTTTTCTGATGTTTTAAGTTTACTTTGCGTACTCGACTGCTTTGGTTTCCCTCATTAGATTTACTTTGATTTGACCGGGGTACTCAAGCTCCGCTTCAATCTTTTTGGCTATATCGCGAGCCAGTAGAACCATTTGGTCTTCATCTACCTGCTCGGGATTAACCATTATGCGGATTTCTCGGCCCGCCTGAATGGCGTAAGAACTATCAACACCCTTAAATGAGTTGGTGAGTTCTTCAAGCCTTTCAAGGCGCTTGATGTAACTCTCAATGTTTTCACGGCGAGCACCGGGACGAGAAGCGGAGATAGCATCTGAAGCCTGCACGATACAAGCGACGATGGTTCTCGGCTCGACATCACCGTGATGAGCGTGGATGGCGTGAAGCACCTCATCGCTCTCTTTGTACTTTTTGGCTACGTCAACGCCGATGGTTACATGGCTGCCTTCTGTCTCGTGGTCAATAGCCTTGCCTAGGTCATGAAGCAGACCCGCACGTTTAGCGGTCATGACGTCTGCTCCAAGCTCAGCAGCTAAAAGCCCTGCGATGTGAGAAACCTCTATAGAGTGGTTGAGGACATTTTGACCATAGCTTGTACGATAACGCATCCTGCCGAGAAGTTTAATAATCTCGGGATGCAGACCATGCACGCCCGTTTCAAATGTGGCTCTGTCGCCCTCTGCTTTTACGGTGGCTTCTACTTCTCGTCTGGCTTTCTCTACCATCTCTTCGATTCTGGCGGGATGAATTCGGCCGTCCAAAATCAGCTTTTCAAGCGAAAGGCGAGCAATTTCACGGCGAACCGGGTCAAAACCGGAAAGAGTTATCGCTTCGGGTGTGTCATCGATTATGAGGTCAACACCTGTAAGCGTTTCAATGGTTCTGATATTGCGTCCCTCTCGTCCGATGATACGCCCTTTCATTTCGTCATTAGGCAGGGGAACCACTGAAACAGTAGCCTCGGCAACATGGTCGGCAGCGCAACGCTGTATAGCGAGTGAAATATACTCTCTTGCTTTTTGATCTGCCTCCTCCTTGAGACGGTCTTCAATCTCTCTGATTTTCATTGCCGCCTCGTGTGTAACCTCAGATTCAAGGTTTGCGATGAGGTACGCCTTGGCTTCAGCAATGGTGTACCCGGAAATCTTCTCCAGCATTTCAAACTGGCTACGTTTGATTTGAGCTACCTCTTCGCTGGCAGATTCAAGGTCCAACCTTTTCTTTTCGACAGCCTCGGTTTTCTTTTCGAGAATGTCTGTCTTTTTGTCCAGCATCTCTTCTTTTTGCTGGAGTCTGCGCTCCTGTTTTTGGATTTCAGAGCGACGTTCTCTGACTTCACGCTCGTATTCACTTCTGTTTTTGTGAATTTCTTCTTTTGCTTCCAGCAGAGCTTCACGTTTCTTTTGCTCTGCGCCCTTGATTGAGTCGTTGATAATTCTTTTGGCTCTCTCTTCTGCACTTTGGATCTCACGTTCCGAAACTTTTTTGCGATAAACGATCCCAAGGAAGAAGAAAACGACAGCGGCTACGACTACAACGGCCGCGAAAATACCTAAAGTTAATAAATCGGGCATTGCGTATATATACACCTCCGTTCGGAAACATCACCTAATTGTATATCTATGATAGCATTGTGTCAAGGAAAAAAGCAGATTATACCACATTATATTTACGTAGGTATAAACACAGTGGCATTGACCACCGTAGAAATATATGATAAACTTGGGTTGGCTAGTTATTTACCGAAACGGTCAATGTATATATCGGTTGAAAGAAATAATAGTCATTATACTTCTCTTCTTATAATATCAAACTTCTCCACAGGCTTTGCTGTCCTGAACTTTAGCTTCTGCTGAGGATGCGGAGCAGCCATAACAGGATTGCCGTCAAAATCAAAGAGTGCATCAATGACTTGAGAGAAGTTTTCGCCTTTAGTTTTCAAAATCTCAATACGCTCACCGACCTCAAATTTATTGCGCTGCTCAATAAGGCAGAAACCCGAAACAGGGTCATAGTCATCGACTATTGCATAAAAATCCTGAGTTTTAGTGTGAGAGCCGTCAGTATAACAGTGATCCTCTTCACTTATCGGGCTGAAGTAAAAGCCTGTGGTATACTCTCTGTGGCAAATCTTGCTGAGCTGATCTTCATAGTAAGGGATACGCGAGGCATAGAGCTCAGGGTCAGAGATAAAATCATCAATAGCCTCACGATAAGTTTTCGTCACAGCAGCTACATAATAGACAGTTTTCATGCGGCCCTCGATTTTAAAGCTCATAATCCCCGCATTTATAAGGGCAGGGATATGCGCTATCATACACAAATCCTTTGAACTGAAAATATGAGTGCCCTCGCTATCCTCAAAAACAGGAATTAAAGCGCCCGACTTTTCTTCGACAAGAGCATAATCCCAGCGACAAGGGTGACTGCAACCACCTCTGTTTGCATCACGTCCGTTCATGTAATTGCTGATTAAACACCTGCCTGAATAAGCCATACACATAGCCCCATGCACAAAAGACTCAAGCTCAACATCAGGCGAAAGTTTTCGGATATCACTAATTTCCCTGAGCGACAGCTCCCGTGCCAGAATAATACGGGAGGCACCCAGTTTTTTTAAGAAATTGGCTGAGGCAAAATTCGTGGTATTAGCCTGAGTAGAAATATGGATTTCCATATTTGGCAGAGATTTTCGTGCCATGTCAAAAATCCCAAGGTCGGAAATAATCAGTGCATCAGGAGCAATTTTCTCAAGCTCTGTGAAATAATCTTCAAGACCGACAAAATCCTCATTACGAGCAATAATATTTACTGTAACATAAACCTTCTTCCCAAGCGAGTGAGCATACCTAATGCCCTCATGCATCTCATCAATCTCGAAATTTCTGGCTTTAGCCCGCATACCAAGAGATTTCCCCGCAATATAAACAGCATCCGCCCCATAAGCAAACGCCACCTTCAGCCGCTCCAAATCCCCCGCAGGGGAAAGTAATTCAGGAATAGTCATGTAATAATACCTCCGAGTTAAGAATAATTATAGCAGATGATGGGCGGTTTGCGGAGTCTTTTTTTCGAGAACAATGGCGACAAGACCGTTGGCTCGAAAAAAAGCGGAGCAAATTGCCCATCATCTGCGGGTGCAGAACACCAAGAGATTATAGCATAAAAAAGAGTGGAGCAAAAAACCATGAACGAAAAAAATATACTAAAGAGACAACACGGATTATTCGTATCAGTCTGCTTTGTGGTTGGCTTTTTGGTCGGCACGGGAGTGTTTTTCCTGCCCGGACGGGTGCTTTATGAAGTAGGAGGAAACGTACCGCTGGGAGCGGCAGCATGGATAATTGGCGGATTGATGATAGCCCCGTGCGTGTATATGTTCAGCGTGTTCGCCGGAAAATACGAGAAGATTCACGGCTTTGTGGACTACTCGGAAGTTATAGTCGGCAAAAAATACGGCTATCTCGCAGGTTGGTTCTTCGCAGTAATGTACCAACCCGCAGGATACGCCATTATAGCATGGATAACATCAGGTTTCACGGCGACGGTAGCAGGAATGTCAAACACAGCCGAAAACTATTTGCCGTTTCGCTTTTTTATAACCGCTTTTTTTATGGTAGCGACATTTTTCCTAAACTACTTTGCACCAAAAACCCCTGTAAAGCTCAATGTAGCAACGACATTGGCACGCATGATACCGCTTGTACTTATGGGAACAGTAGGTGTAATAAGCGGTCTAATAACCGTAGAGGTTAATGGAACGATCGACGTAGGGGCGACAGTCCCCGGTCGCCCGTTGTCCGACCCCATGAATCTCAACCAAAGCGCATCACTATTTGCAGCCATATCCGCAACAGCATTTGCGTTTAATGGCTGGCAAGCAGCACTTGCGTTTAACTCGGAAGTTAAAGACAGCAAACGAAAGTTTCCCATAGCTCTGATGTTTGGATTTGGCTTAATCGTCATAATATATGTGCTATATTTTATCGGAGTAACGACAGCCTCAAAAGAAGGCGCTTTGCAGATGATGCAGGGTGGCGGAGCCAACTTCGCAGGAGGAACACACACGGCTTTCCAAAGCGTATTTGGCCAAGCGGGCGGCGTGCTCGTAGGATTTATGATAATCTCGGGACTCGGCATACTCAACGCCTGTTGCCTGGGAATGAGCAGAGCCATGTACTCTCTCGGGCGCAGAGGGCTTGGACCGATTCCTGATAGAATGACAGAGCTTGACGAAACCACAAATGTGCCAAACAACAGCATGGTAATGGCAGTTGGCATAAGTTTTCTCTGGCTATTCGTAATCTTCGCAAACACAAACGGTTGGTTTGGAGTCTTTAGTTTCAGTCTGCCTGATTTTTACAATTACAGCTTCTTTGCGTTGCTAATCCCGATATTTATCTGTTTTGCAATTAGAGAAAAAAACATACACCCCGTCAAGCGATTTCTGATACCAATAATCGCAGCGGTCTGCGCGGGGTTCATGTTCACAACATACTGGCTCGGCTCCCCCATTCATGCGGGGGTATACACCATAACATTTATAGTGCTGGCACTGATTGGATTTGTGTTTTACAGGTTACGTTCTTCGGACGACTAATTTGTGCAACCAATGGCTACAGTTTTTCATTTTGGTTTCACCTCTTTGTTATTCTCAGATATTCGCGCATACCATCTTCTTCGTCGTTGTGATATGAAAATCCAAAATGCTCAGCCACAGATAAAGCCAATGATGGAAACATTTCGCACATCGCATCAATAGCTTTCCAAATGTTTTCATAGTTGCCATCAGAGTACGATGAGGCATACTGTGCATACAATTCCGGCGTGAGAAATTTCTTGAAAAATTTCCCGTCTTTTCCTGTGGAAATATTAAATTCATGCTGTATTCCAATGTGCCAGTTAATCATTTCATGCAGATTTGAGCGGACGGTATCGTGTATCATGTTCATAACATAGGGCAGTTCGTCCCGCATAATCCCTTTTGCCACATTATTCAAGCACCACCAAAAATCACTGCAATTAGAGCGGTAATCAAGTGCTGTCGGCGGTTTGATATTCCAATATTTTTCGTCAATCGTTATCGGCGGGAAAAATCCGTTGCCATTGTCCTTATCAAGCAAAACAATCACAGGTTCACCATCGTCAGTATACGCTTCATCGAATATAAAACTCAAATCAATGCGAACGCCGTCAGGAAAAATCATAAGGTAGCAAAAGTTTCCGTCATCTTCTGCACCCCGCAAAATCTCGGGCATTTGCATTATTAGCGGTTTGCCGAATTTTTCTTCCACCCATGCGGGATTGTTGTAAAACGGCTTCATATCCGTAACGGCAAAGCTAATATCATAATCTTGGTAGCAATCCTTTGGCACAGAGGAATCAGCGCGCGAACCTGCCAACATTACCCCTCTGATGCGCTCATCAGAATTAGCTACACCTAAAATTAACTCCATCATTTCCAGCTCTGTTCTCACTTCGTCGCCCTCCATAAACATCTTGCCTCACATATCTTAGTGTAACATATTTCAAACAACTAGCCTTTTCTTGCGGCATCTTTTTACGCCTGACGTTGTCGAAAAACCTTGAAATATCTGGATATTCCCGCGGCTTTTCTCCTAGCCAGCCGCAAAAATCTACCACAATTAAAGTCCAGTTATTTAAAATACGTTACACTAGTATCTACGTATTATACCATAAGATAAACGGAGTTATCGCCATGGATGAAAAAAATATACTAAAGTGAAAACAAAAACACAACCTGCCCCTCCGGCTAATCAGTCATACAACCCGTCAAGCAGGTCGTCAAGCCAACCCTCGGGCAGCATATATACAGAATCTACCCAGTATTCCCTGAACATTCTTGCGACTTCATTTGGTAAAATATATTCCATGGCGATGAGATTGCCGTTAGCACTTAACCTGATAACAGGCATAACCGCGTTGCCACCGACCATAGAAAACATATATCTCTCCTCATCGCCGTCGTTGCGGAAAAGAACAGTGCACGCATAAATTGTCCTATCCTCTCTCTCCCAAACGTGCATCTCGGTGCGCCACCTGCCGAAAGAATCGTAAAAATTTTCGCGTAGTGGGAGAACATGAACACTTTCCGGGATAAGTGTCGCTTCATCTAAGTTCATTCTGTAAAAGCTAAATTCTCCCAATGTACCCATATCTTGAGAAAATGAAATGACTGCTCCACCATCGCCAAAATCAAGTGCTATGGTATCCGATTGCAGATGACCGTTGTTGAATAAAACATCTACATGTACCTGTAAATTTTCAAGACAATGATCGGAATTCCCACCAAAAGATAACCTATGATTAAAAGGAACTGCGAGCGAGAACGAATAATTCTCCGCTTGCATATCCTCTAAAGTGAGCCGATTGCCTAATGACTCAAATTCTGTGCCGAAAATGAGTGGTGCGGACTCATTGCCGTATTCATCAAGCGTAATAATAAGAACATTTTCAGAGTCAACTCGCTGTCTTGCGAAAAAGCCGCTTGTTACACTGAACTCTGCACTTTTTATGTTCTCTCCAGTGACATCTAAAGCGATGCTTAGATACATATGCTCACCATCATAAAACCCAGCCCACATTCCGAATTCACGCGTTGCTGAAAAATTAAACTCAATCTGTCTACCATCCGTATGTAACGCCATGGTATCACTATGCAAGACAATGTCATGGTATAGCACTGCACGAGCCTGTGCGGTAAATGAATTATTTATAGGAGCAGGGAGCAGCGGATAGGCTATCATAATGGCAATCACAGCCGCCACAGCCGCTATGATAGCGACTTTTTTGTTTACGGTTTTTGTGTGTGCTGTGTCTCTTTGCGGCTTAAGACCTCTGAGGACAATATCTACTTTATCGATGGTAGAATCTGGTATTTCAATTTTCTTTGCATTTCGTAATGTCGTATCTATATCGCTTCGCATTTTTCAACCCTCTCTTTCAACTTTGGTGGCGGAGCCTCGGATAATTTTTCTTTGAGCTTAGACTTGGCTTTTGACAACCGCCATTTAACTGTGCCTTGTGGGATTTTCAGAACACTTGCAATCTCTTTTATGCGCATATCCTGAAAATAGTAGAGTGTAATCACAGTTTTATACTCAACGCTGAGGTCGGAAACAGCAGCACTTAGTTCATCATCGCCCAAATCATACGCATCTTCATACCTCGGCTCGCCTGCAAGTTCGTGAAGATATATGATTTTGTTTCTCTTTTTGTATGCATCGTTTGCTTGATTTATAAGTGTTCTAATAATCCATGTTTTGAAAAACTTACAGTCATTTAGTTTATGAATGTTTTCATAAGCTTTCACCACAGCTTCACAAACAGCATCATCAGCATCGTCCTTGTTGTTTAGAATAGACATAGCTATCCTGAACATATCAGCGGTACATAAACGGATGATTTCATCAAATGCAGGCTTATCGCCTTTTTTGGCAAGCTTTACGAGTTCTGTCAACTGCTTTCTCACCTCCCTCTATATTATTAGACTGTTTTGGGCTTGAAAAAGTTGGAAAAAAGTAAAATTTTTAAGAAAAAGGGAAACGAGGGCAGTGCTTCACGTATAAAGCACTACCCCCGTTTAGAGGCTCCCCTAACAACCAATCAGCTCTTTTGCATACGGCAGCGATTTAATCCATTCGGCAAATTCACGCCACTCTTCCAGCTTATGGTCTTTTCGGTTAAAGTACATATTTGTGAGCACTTCGTAGTTGACCGTACAGGTTCGCATTTGATTGTATGACGATGGCAGAAGCTGTATTATGCTGTACCATATTTCTTTGTTTTTGGTTTCAACAAACTCTTTTCTGAGCTGCTCAATATAAGAAATCATCGAATCCATGTGTGTCCTTGCAGCATCAATCATATGATCCATGCTAAAATCATCGGCAGTGATGGGTCTTGCGTGAATTTTGTGCATGGTGCTTGTGGAATTAGCGACAGTTCCGACTTTGTAAGTGTCAAACTCTTTCCACCAGTAAAGAGGGGCAGTGATGTCCGCTGATACAAAAATTTGGCGAATAAACTTTCTGTGGTCACTACCTGCACGGCACAGCTTGGTTGCGAGAGCCAAATCGTTCGGACCGAAAACGAATTTACCGCTTGAGTCAACGTGGCTGTCGCTCATAGCGTGGCTTTCCATGGGATTTCTTGCCCCACGGATAGCATTATCCATATTTAGTACACAAAAATTTTCAATTTTAATCATTGCTTTCTCCTTTGATATCTGTTTCAATCAGTATATAATACAGAAGTGCTCCAAGCAAGGAAAAACTAAAGTTTTGCTTAAAATATCCGATAATAGTGATCAGGGGAGATTTTCTCCATAAGTAAAAAAAGCAAAACAAATCAAGGAGGGTTTGTAACATGAGTAACGTATCAGGATTAGCCGGAGTAACCGCAAATGCAAATGCTTTTAAAGCAACACACACAAATAAGACATCACAAACTCAAAACAATGAAAGAAGAACAGCAGACGATGTACTGGCATCTCTTAGAGAGATGATGCCGGGCTGGAATATTTCAACCTCAACAGCCGATTGGGGCGAAGGGTTTAGGAACATTCAGATTGACAGAGATATTCTTGAGCGCATGGCAAATGACCCCGCGGAAATGGAAAGAGTCACGTCAATGCTTCGAGAGTTCGAGAGTGCTGTTCCCGAGCTTGAAAGATGGCAGGAAGAAAATCCGGGTCAATCCCTCATCATAAACATGATGCTTGATGAAAACGGAAACACCTCCATGTCCGCATCAATCAGAACACTGCTCGGAGTGGAAACCAGCACACCCTTTGATATGTCGCAGCCATCATGGCTGGAAGATTTAATGCAGCAACTTGGAAGTATGTCGCAAGGACACGGTGCCACAGGCGACGACCAATCAAGAAGCTGGACAGTGTAAAGTAAATAAAATGAAGAGCTACTGCAAAACGAAAATTTGCAGTGGCTCTTTTTATTTATTGAATAGTACGGTCGCTTCCCGCAGATGATGGGCAATTTGCTCCGCTTTTTTGCGAGCCAGAGAGCATTGCGCCACTGTTCTCGCAAAAAAGACTCCGCAAACAGCCCATCATCTGCTGTACTGTGCTTCCCGCACTCTTATTGTAGATTCAGGCGCTTACTTAGCATGCAGCGTGTGATTGCGTAGAATGCTGCACAAAGCAGTAGAACGACCCCGATTGCTATCCACATAAAAATCTGCATAGAGACAAACTCTGAGAAGCCCTCTGCATAGTTCATGAAGCTCTCAAAACCACCGGTGGCAATGCCCACAGTAATCGTAATTGCAGTAATTATTTGCAAAGCAGTCGTAATTACAATGTAGGCTCCGAATGAAACCAGCGGTCGGTATTTGTTTACGAGCATACCCAAGGACATACAGGCGTAGAGCAGCAGGATGCCTGAGAACAAGCAGAGTATCAAAAAGATAACAAGCTGCACTATTATGAACACTGCTTCGTGTGTTACAAAATATGACCCGTCAAAGCCTTGCATAACAACCGAAAGCGGCGGAAGTCCGTGGCCAACCATGATTAAGACTGCGCCAACCACAACAATTATGCTGACTATGTTCCACACAGAAGCTACAAGTAGCTTGCTGATAATCAGGCGGTCTGTGCTGACCGGAAGGGTCATCGTCAGGTACCCTTCGCTTGCAAGCAGGTTATTCCAAAAACGCTGAATGGTGAGGATAAACACTACTACAAAGATTCCAACTATCAGCATAATTGAAACAGCAATGCTTATACCTGTGGGTACGGTAAGGTCTAATAGTCCGAAAATTCCGGTAATTGCTGAAACGATGAGCAGTGCGCCAAAGAGCGGCAGAAAGATTCGCCCCATCGCCATGAATTCATACTTCATAAGTTTACTTAACATCTGAATACCTCCCTGAAATACGCATCGACCGACATTCCGTGGTTCTCGCGCAGGTCATCCACCGGAGTGTTTAAGGCTATTTCACCGTTTTTGATGAAAACAACATCGTCGAGCACCTGCTCAATGTCATAAATCAAATGCGTTGAAATTATGACTGAAGCCTCCGGATTATAGTTTTTGATTATCGTGTTTAGAATATAGTCCCTCGCAGCAGGGTCAACGCCGCCAATAGGCTCGTCAAGCAAATATAGCTTGGCTTCGCGCGCCATAACCAGTATGAGCTGAACTTTTTCTTTTGTGCCTTTGGAGAGAGACTTTAGCGACTGATTTTCATCTATCCCTAAGTTTTTGAGCATTTCCTGAGCCTTTGCGAGGTTAAAATCGCTGTAAAAATCCTCGAAAAACGCCAGCATATGCGAGACCTTCATCCAATTATTGAGATACGAGTTCTCAGGTAGATAGGATACCACGGCTTTTGTCTCAATGCCCGGGCTCATGCCGCCGATATAAGCTTCGCCTGATGATGGCGTAAGCAGCCCTGCACATATTTTTATCAGCGTGGTTTTTCCGCTGGCATTTGGTCCGAGCAATCCGACTATTCTTCCGGGCTCGATTGAGAGGTCAATGCCGTTTAGTGCAGCTTTGTTTCCATAGTATTTACTGAGTTTTGAGCAATTAAGTATTGCCATTGCTGCTCACCTCCGCTTCTCCTGCAATTATATCAGCGGTTTCTTTAACGCTGTAGCCGATAGCCTCCATTTTTTTGAGGAACGCCTCAACGATTTCTGAGGCGAGTTCACTTTTTGTCTTTTCAATCACTGTTTTGTCCTCCGTCACATATCTTCCGCTGGTTCTCTGGCTGTGAAGCAGCCCTTCGCGCTCCAGCTCCGTGAGTGCCCTTTGTACTGTGTTTGGGTTGACCGCCGCGTTTTCTGCGAGGTCACGCACGGCCGGCATTTTGCCGCCGGGCGGGTGTCTGCCCGATACTATCATGAGCTTGATTTGCTCCTGCAATTGCAAATATATCGGTCTGTCAGGCGAAAATTGCCAAGTCATATATTTACCTCCTGTATTATTGTGTTAACTAATTAGTACAATAACACAATAATACAAAGTTTTCCATTTGTCAAGTATTTTTTTTGTAATGTGCCGAAAAATAGTGTAAAATACGAATATTAACATATAAAGCAAGAAATTTAGGGGACAGAGCATAGAGTATAAGGAGGGGCATATGGCAAAAGAATCAAATCTTACGGTACGACCGACACGGCCTATAAACTACGCGGTTGGTATGTTCGGCACATCCATACCCATAAATATGTTTCGCACATTTGCGCTCGTTTTTTACGTCAGTTACTTATCAGCCCTGACGATGGAAAACTTTGCGCTCATCCTTGCGATATATACGTTTGTGGATGCGATAGATAATCCGGTATTTGGATTTTTATCTGACAGGACACGCTCGCGCTGGGGACGTCGCCGCCCTTGGCTGGTCATTGGCGCACCACTCTTGGCACTCAGCTTCATAATGTTTTTCAATGTACCTGCCGGGCTGGGCGAAGGCACTGTATTCTGGTACGCACTGATGTTTTACATATTGACAGGGACATTTGATGCGATGATCAACACCAATTACGGTGCACTCTTTCCGGAACTGTTTCCCGACGAAAAAGTCCGCGCAAAAACAAACGCGATACGCCAAGTGTTCCAGCTTGTCGCAATGATTGTAGGAATCGCACTGACCCCAATGGTCGCCCAAGCACTGGGATATAGCTATACAGCGATGATATACAGTGCGCTGGCTGTTGCTGTAATCATTTACATGGCACTGAAATGCCACGAAACACCCGAGGCGCAAGAAATGCCAAAACCGATGCTGCTAAAATCAGTTATCGAAATCCTAAAAACACCGAAATTCTGGCTGTTCGGACTGACAAGAGCGGCGTTTTTCGGAGCATTTGCATTGCTACAGCAGTCGGTAGCGTTCTTTACCAGATACGTGTTGGATGCAGGAGGCGTAGAAACAACTATCTTGCTTGCATCCGTTATTGTAGTGGCGATAATTGCAGTACCGATATGGGTGAAAATCATTAAAAAGACAGGGTTAATGAAAGCGTGGAGAGCAGCGTTAATCTGCATAGCGATTTCACTTATCCCCCTTTACTTTGCAGGGACATTACTTGCCAGTGCGCTAATATTAGTAGTGCTGGGCTTCGGATATGGCGGCGTTTTAGCGACATTGGATGTAGTAGGGCTGCGTATTCTGGATGAAGACAAAAAACGCTATGGCGTTCAGCGCGAAGGCACATTTAATAGTCTAAGCGGTGTACTGGGAAATACAAGCGGGCTATTTGTAGCACTGGGATTGCTGTTAGTTTCACGCATATTCGGCTACGAAAGCGGCGATGTTCCCGGCCCATATCCAATGGAAGCAGCGCGATTTCTAATAAGCCTCTATCCATTCGTGTTACTGGTAATCAGTTTCGCCCTATCTCTAACACTACGCTTTAAAGTTGACGAAAAAGAGCAAGTAAAAGAGGAAGAAAACCAAGAGAAACCACCGGTCTAACCCGTACTACGAAAAAGCGAAGCAAATAGCACATCGTCTGCGTGAAATAGCAAACTAATCAGGAGACATCGCAAATGCAAGATAAAAAAATCATAATAGACCGATTCATATCAAAAGACGAAGAAGACACATATTTTGCGATACCCTTCACAGTTCCTGAAGGCTTAGAGCGGGTGACGGCTTCATACAGCTATAAAAAAATGCTGAGCGGACGTAAAAAAGATACGGTAAGAGCAGGAATAGTGGATATTGGTTTAGAAGATGCTCAAGGAAGGTTCTTAGGATGGTCCGGCAGCTCAAAGGACAGCGTGTTCGTGGGACCCTACGCCTCGACAAAAGGATACCTAATGACCGATATCACACCTGGAGAGTGGAAAATAATAGGGGGAGCGCACAGAATACCCGATGAAGGGCTGCCTGTGCGATATGAAATAACGTTTACCCCGGCGGCATCACGCTGGCTACAAGGAGATTTGCACATACACTCAGATGCATCAGACGGACAACATGATATTGCAACACTCGCAAAAAAAGCCCTGAAAAAAGGACTGGACTTCATAGCAATTGCAAATCACAACAACTACACCGACAACCTAAACCCGCCCACCATACCGGGATTGACAATCATCCCGGCAGTTGAATGGACTCATTATCGAGGGCATATGAATTTCTTTGGCGTAGCAAAACCGTTTGACAACGGCTTCATAGTAAATAACGATGCCGAAATGCAAAGTCTGATTGAGCGGGCAAAAGAGAAAGGCGCAATAATCTCAGTAAACCACCCAAAGGATGAATACTTCTCATATAAATGGGAAAACAAAAGCTGCTTTGATCTTGTTGAAATCTGGAATGCACCCATGCGGCAGTCAAATATGAATGCAATAGCTTGGTGGCACGAGTTTTTATTAAGCGGCAGAAAACTACCCATTGTCGGAGGCAGTGATTACCACAGAGACCTGCACCCTGCGCTTTTGGCAGTTCCCGTGACAAAAGTATATGCAAAATCACCATCGTCCGCCGACATACTAAAAGCAATTACCGCAGGGCATAGCTACGTCACCTCATCCGTAAAAGGCGCAGAGCTCACGCTGGGTTGCGGTGAAGCCATGATGGGAGACACGGTGAAGCACTCGGGAGAAGTGCAGCACCTTTCCATATCTGCTCAAAAACTGCGACGAGCAATGAGACTAGACCTCATCACATCCGACGGCGTAGCTGAAAAGTGGAAAAAGTTTTCTGAAGGAAAACTAAACGAAAAAGTACCAATCAAGCAATCATGGCGCTTTGCCTACCTGGTCGCAGTGCGCAGGATATTTGGCAAAGACTACGCATGGACAATAACAAACCCGATATATTTCGAGTGAAGCATTAGGGCGGCAGAGCCGGAACCGGCAAGGTGACATGCACTATTTAAAAGTAACTTTTTTATGACACATTGTGGGTCTGTATTGATGTTGCTTTTTGGGTGTGGTAAAATTACCGCAATAGAAATTCATAGGGAGGTTTCGTATGAGCAGGCATGTTAAATTTATTTTATTAGTGCTCGTTGCCGCTTTGGCGACGGGGTTGCTTGTATCATGTGATGATGTGCTTCCCCCTATAGTTGCAGACGAGCCATCCGGTGCCGTGCAACCCACACCGGAATCTGATGTACTTAACGTCGATACCGATAATTTGCCGAGTACCCCAATTGCACCTGCTCCTGCGATACCCATTGTTCTCACGCCCGTAGCATCAGGCGTTCTTGTTGAAAGCAATGACTTTGCATTGATAGATTTTTCTAATAAAGAAGATGGCTATATAATGGTCAGGTGGAATATGGAAACTGATGCGCAGCTCCGTGTCCGGGTTGTAGGTCCGACCGGAGTTGCTTATAATTACAGGCTGAATTCGGGTGGGGAGTTTGAAGTATTTCCTCTCTCCGACGGTAATGGCGAATATACAATCATGGTGCTTGAACAAATTGCAGGTACTGAGTTTGCGGTTGCACTCACAGCAGTATTTTATGTTCAGCTTATAGATGAGTTTGCTCCGTTTTTGCGCCCAAACCAGTATGTCAACTTTACCGAGAACTGCAATGTGGTAGCCAAGGGAGCACAGCTCGTTGCAGGTCAAACTACACTTCTCGGCAAAGTTACGGAGGTCTATAATTTTGTAATAACACACATCACATATGATGTAGAGCTTGCTCAAGGCATCGTGGATGGCTTCATAGTAGGGTATATCCCCGATTTGGACGATGTTCTTGCCCGGGGGTACGGCATATGTTTTGACTATGCGGCTGTCATGACGGCAATGCTCAGAAGTCAAGGCATACCGACTAAGATGATATTTGGATTCGTCGGAGAGGTTTACCATGCGTGGATAAATGTCTATTCGGAAGAGACAGGCTGGATAAACGGAGTAATTTTGTTTGACGGCAATGAATGGACACTCATGGATCCCACTTTTGAAGCTACGGCGGGTAATGCTGAAGCCTTGCGGGAGTTCATAGGGGACGGCAGCAGTTATGTAGTTATGCATTTGTTTTAGGTAAGTTAGGTAAGTGCTAACAAAAAAACACTTGCAAGCATTACCGCTTGCTTCTATAATATCTTTTAACATTGGGAATGGGGTTCTACCGTGAAGCAGAAAACACTTAACAATACGTATTTGTCTTTGTTCTGCGCAGAGCTTGCGATGCTCCTTGATGCAGGGCTCACTGTCAGTGATAGCATACAGGTTTTACAGGACGACAAGACCGGAAGCGAGTCAAAGGAAATAACACGCAGCCTGTATGACACGCTTATACTTGGAGACCCTTTTTCTGTAGCGCTTGAGAAAACAGGGGTTTTCCCGGATTACATGATCCACATGATTGAGGTTGGCGAGAAGACCGGGCGGCTCACGCAGACACTCAGCGCACTTTCTGAGCACTATGAACGTCAAACGAGACTGGCTCTCGCTATAAAAAACTCTGTACTCTACCCGGCAATTTTGCTTTTGCTCATGATTGTTGTTGTGGTTATATTGATAGTGCAGGTTCTCCCTATTTTCAATGACATATACGCACGTCTCGGTGCTCAAATGGACCCGCTTGCAGATCGACTTATGCAGTTTGGCGGATGGCTTAGCAATGCCGCTGCCGGAATAGCAGTAGTTTTTGCCATTATTTTTGCCCTACTACTGGTTATGTGGCTTGTGGCGCCTGTCCGCAAGGGCATTGCCCGTGCTTTCTCTGACAGGTGGGGCAGTAAGGGAATTTTTGGCCGCATAGCATCATCACGGTTTGTGTATGCACTTACTCTTGCTATGGCCAGTGGTATGGATACCGCAGACTCTATTGATATTGCAGCAAAGGTCAGCGGCGGCTCAAGAGTTGTTGATGAGAAGCACAAGACGTGTGCCGAACTCCTTAAATCAGGAAATACGCTCTCAGAGTCCTTGAGTGCCGCGGGCATTTTATCTGCTCAGGATGCCAAAATGTTATCTATCGGGAGTATCAGCGGCAGGGCAGATATGGCTATGGCAGAAATTTCCCGCAGAAACGATATAAGTGTGAGGGACAGCATTGACCGTATAGTTGCAGGTGTCGAGCCCACCCTTGTCATACTGTCCTCAGTTGTGGTAGGTGCAATTCTCCTGTCGGTCATGCTCCCGCTAATGGGAATCATGACGGCGATTGGGTGATGCCTATGCGTAAAAGTATTTATAGAAAACGCCCACTTGATTTCTTTAAGTCGGCAATACTTCCTGCGCTTTTTACGGTCGTTATAATCTCCATGATTATCTTTGGACTGAATAACGCCGAATATGCAGGAAGAGCGGAAGGGCTTCGCACTTTAGAGGACAGCATCCGCCGCGCTGTTGTTATAGCTTATGCAATAGAAGGCAGATACCCTGCGAGTATTGAGTATATCCGGGAACATTTCGGGATACATATCGACGAAACAAGGTTTATTGTACACTATAGGGTTATTGCTCCCAATGTACTGCCTGAAATAACGGTGATTGCACGATGATAAGAATAAAAAAGGGGCGTAGTATAGATACAATATTTGTGCTTATTGTTTTTTCTATTTTTGCATTTTCCATACTTATGGTATTAATGCTCGGTGCGGGTATTTATAGAAACATCCATGACATTTCCCGAACAGGAGAGGACGAACGCACAGCTTTTTCATATATCCGCACAAAAACAAGGACATCAGACAATTACGAAAGCATTTCTGTCGGTGAGTTTGGCGGGAGTTCTGCGCTTTTTATCTATGAGACGATTGGAGAAAGGCAGTTTAGAACTGTTATTTTTAAAAGGGACGGCTGGCTCAATGAATTGTTTGCAGATGCCACACTTGATTTGCCGCCTACGGTCGCAATGAGAGTCACGCCTATTGACTATATACGGTTTGAAGAAACCGAACACGGGCTTATAATGGTCTCCACAGAAAATTTGAGTTTGTTGCTATCACCCCGTTCGGGCTCGGAGAGGAGTGTTGTGCAGTGAGCACTCGCAGTAAGTCTACATTATTTCTGATTGAACAACTAATAGTTGTGGCTGTTTTCGCCATTTGTGCTGTAGCATGTATCAGCATTCTTACATCGGCGTTTTTCTTTGCGCATGATTCAAGCGACACTTCCCGCGCACTCATAGAGGCGCAGAACAGTGCTGAAATTTTCAAGGCGACGGGAGGCGATTTTGAGGCTGTCGCCGATTTGATGGGCGGGGCAGTAAATGTCGATGGCTACAATAGACCTGTGCTTAGAGTGTTTTATGACAGGCACTGGCAGACGGTTGCGTATGAGCAGATCGGTGGTTTTGTGCTAAACATAGAGGGTGAAACACCTCTTGCACCCGGAGATTTTCAGCGCAGAGCAGTTATGGGTGAGCTTTCTGTATCAAGGGTAGCTGGCGATTCGCTAATCGCATTCCCCGTAGCGGCAAGGGTAAATTTAGGAGTGGCTGTCCCCAATCGCCCTTAGGACAAGAGCAAACCTAGCCGCGGGCGAGCGAGAAGCTTCACCCATACGCTAAACATTATGCTAGGCAGGTGAGATAATGGTAAACAAAGGTGGAATTGGAGTTGGAAGTGCATCTATTGTACTTGTGTTTGCCGTGCTTTGTCTTACTGTGTTTTCTCTTATCACTCTGGTGGTTGCATCAAATGATAAAGCGCTTGTTGATGCCGAAGTAAGGCTGGTAGTCGGCTACTATGAAGCTGATGCACTTGCAGAACGTGTTTTGGCGGATCTCCTGATAGCAGAAAAACTGCCAAGCAGCCTTCACGGTGTGGAAATAAATACGATGTGGAATGAAGAATTAGGCATTGAAACTGTTTACTTCTATTGCCATATCTCTGAAATAAAAGTACTTCATGTGCATCTGGCATTTTTTGAAGATACCTTCCGAGTTCTCAGTTGGCGCATGAGCAGCATTGATGATTGGGAGTATAATCCGGGTTTAAATGTATGGATAGGAGACTAGTTTGAAAGGAATGGTCATTAGTTATGATCGATGGAAAAGAAGTGGTACTCGGACACTTAAAACGAGCAGTTGAGGTGCGTGTATCTGATATCTTCATAGGGGCAGGGCGAAAAGTTACATTCAAAATAGACGGGACACTTATTGCACAAAATGGAGAAGTCCTCACGCCGGATTATGCAAATGTGCTAATCTCAAGTTTGTATGAACTTGCCAAGCGACCTATGGAAAAATTCAGCGAATCTGGTGACGACGACTTTCCCTTGACGATACCCGGAGTGGCGAGATTCCGTGTCAACACCTATCGTCAACGCAGCACAATGGCTGCCATTATCCGTGTAGTTTTGTTTGAAATTCCGAACTATAGTGACCTTAATATACCCGATGCGGTTATGAATATTGCAAAAGAAAATAATGGGCTTGCACTTGTCACAGGTCCTGCGGGAAGCGGAAAATCCACTACCCTTGCATGTGTCATAGATGCCATAAACAAAACCAGAAACTCGCATATTATCACTCTGGAAGACCCCATTGAGTTTTTGCACAAAGACAATAAGAGTCTCGTAAGCCAGCGCGAGATTTACACAGACACCAACTCTTATGCGGATGCTCTGCGCGCTGCTCTGCGTCAATCTCCCGATATTATTCTACTTGGAGAGATGCGTGACCATGAGACGGTTAGGACGGCGATAACAGCGGCTGAAACAGGGCATCTTGTCATCTCGACACTGCACACAATCGGAGCTGCAAATACGGTTGACCGGATTATTGATATATTCCCGCCTGAACAGCAACAGCAGATACGTGTTCAACTTTCCATGTCGCTTAAGATGGTTGTAACCCAGCGGTTGGTTAAGCATATAAATGGAAAATCCGTGCCTGCTTTTGAAGTTATGAATGTCAACAGCGCCATAAGAAACATCATACGCGAGGGTAAGACACACCAGATAAATGCAGTAATCCAAACATCGTCAGCAGAGGGTATGATTTCTTTAGATGCATACGTTTTGGGGCTTTTGAAGAAGGGTGAGATTTCCCCTGAAACTGCGATGACCAATGCGGTCAATAACGACCAAATGCAACAACAAATCAAATCATTGGGATTGATGTAGCATATTAAGTAAAACTTGACAAGGAGACCGACTTATGTATAACATTTCAGCAAAAAATTTCGTGTTTGCTATGAGCAAAGAAAATCCACCGATGCTGACGGTTCCATCCGGCAGCACTTTAATCTTTGAAACTAATGATGCTCTTGACGGGCAAATTAGAAGTGCAGGTCAAAGCATCGAATCTCTGGACTGGGAACGGGTAAATCCCGCAACAGGTCCTGTAGCCATAGAAGGAGCAATGCCGGGAGATGCTATCAAGGTCATGATTAAGCGCATAGATATTTCAGGAAATGGTGTCATGGCAGCAATTCCCGGATTTGGCGTATTTGGGGATGAAACTACAAGCGCAAGCCTGGAGGTTATGTCTATATATGAAAGCCATATTGCTTTCGGTCACGGAATCAACCTGCCTTATCGCCCTATGCTGGGCGTAATTGGAGTTGCCCCCGCAGATGACCCTATACCTTGCGGAACTCCGGGTAGCCACGGTGGAAATATGGATTGTAAAAAAATCGCTCCGGGCAGTCATCTTTACCTGCCGGTTTTCTGTCCGGGTGCATTGCTCGCAATGGGTGATGCTCACGCTTGCATGGGAGACGGAGAAATTATGGGTACAGGAGTTGAAGCTCCCGCAACCGTTGAAGTCGAAGTTGAGCTGCTTTGTAACTTTACAATTGCGGACCCACTGCTCGAAGCTGATGGTTTTTTGTACTCCATTGTATCAGATGACACGCTGGAAAGTGCTACAAAAAGAGCAGTTGCCAACATTCGTGACATGGTTGCAAAGAAAATGAATCTTGATAATAATACGGCAGGAATGCTACTAAGTGCCATTGGCGAGCTAGAAATTTGCCAAGTCGTAGACCCACTGGTAACAGTAAGATTTGGAATAGCAAAAGAATACGCTCTAAGTTTTTAGACACGAAATTCGCTGTAAAATTCAATATTGACAATTCGGGGTGGACATGGTAATATCATCTTACAAGTCTAACCACTTGCAAATGTAGTGTACTGCTACAAACAAGAAGCATTTTCTCACAGCGAAACCCCCGATGTGTCACCATCGGGGGTTTCTTTTGGGCTGACTGTCGCTTTAATCGCTGTCCAACCGCTTGATGATATAGTGTACTGCTATACCAACCATGACAGCAATTAAGATGTCAAGAAGCACATTCTCACCCCTTCCCGTTGCCAGTATAGGGTGCGACAACCTAAACATGATACATCAAAAGCATGTGATTGTACAAGCTGTTTTTCAAAAATTGGAGTATGTTCCAGTGAAAAGCCGTAAAACTCAATATTGACAACCCTGTTTTTTTTGTGCTATGTCTGTATAAGCCGAAAGGTAAACGAACAAAACCACGATGAAAAGTCACTCAGAAAACGCCGAAAACCCTTGCAACGCAACGGTTTTCGGACAAATTGTGGCGGAGGGTAAGAGATTCGAACTCTTGTGGGCTTGCACCCAAACGGTTTTCAAGACCGCCGCGTTATGACCACTTCGCTAACCCTCCGTATTGACACTGTAGCATACCTACAGCAAAAAACATTGTAGCTCAACTCAGGCAAAATATCAAGAATTATTTTATCGGAAAAACTACCCGCCAAAATCAGGGCTGTTTACAAAATTGCGGTGGTCGTTGTAATTAGTGAAGAAATTATGAGTTCCGTAGTTGTTGAGTGCGTAAAAATACTCATTCGTTGAAGCGGGAAACAGCGCGGCGCGTATAGAGGACAAACCGGGATTTGCGATGGGCCCCGGTGGTAGACCCTCGTGTGTGTAAGTGTTAAACGGTGAGTCAACTCTGGTGGAGAACGGAATACCGGTGCCAGCAATTGCGTAGAAAATGGTGGCATCTATCTGGAGAAACGGGAAGTTGGGATTCTCAAGACGATTGTAGATAACAGCAGCAATGCGCGGACGCTCGGCATCATCACCTGCCTCACGTTCAATCATTGCAGCAATGGTGATAATCTCGTGGATAGTAAAGCCCAGCTCATAGGCGCGCTCAACATACTCCTCGGAGAAACGCCTGTTAAACTCACGAAGCATACGGGAAATTGTCTGAACAGGGGTGGAGCCCTTGAAGAAATTATAAGTCTCAGGGAACAAGAACCCTTCAAGTCTATGCCTGTCGCCAAGTGTTCCCCTATCCAGAAAATGAAAATCAAAATGATGATTGGTCGCAGCCTCCCAGAGATCTGCTGCGGGGGTAACCTCTTCTCTCTCCAATAACTCAAAAATCTGAGCAAGCGTGAAGCCTTCGGGGATTGTGACAGTTGTTTCGACTCTGACACCTGCTCTTGGAGTCATGCCCTGTACAATAGCTCGATAGTCAAAATTTCTGTTAAGTACGAATGAACCCGGAACAATTCTATCTTTCGCATCTGAAAACTCGGCGTAGAGGAGAAAAACATTTCTATGACGGATAACACCGGCTTCATAAAGAATTTCAGCAACATTTTCAATCGAAAAATCAGCCGGAATAGTTACATTGACAGCCTCATCAACAGAACCGAAGCCCAGAACATCCATGGTAAATACCCAGGCAATCGAAGCCAGAATAAGACTTACACAAATAACAAAAGTGGCAAGCAAAAGACCACCGACCAAACCTGTCCTTCTCTCCCTGCGTAAGCGCAAAGGCTTGTTTTCGGGCACATCACGATAAGCGCTCTCAAAATCAAATTTCACCTTGAAATCATCAGGTCCGATATCTAAATCTCCATCATCGCCATTTATTCTGACAGGTGCATCAACAGGTTCTTCTTCCCGTGTAACTTTGTCAGCTTTGGATTTTGCAAAAAGCCCTGAAGTAAACTTAGTTTTCCTTGCTCCGGGAACTTTGACATCAGAGACTGATCTTGTACTGATGCTACGAGAGTTATTGCGGCGCGGAAGAGCCCTATCCTCAATAGGCGGAGGAGCAAGACCGCTCTCATCAACAGCTCTGAGTGCATCTTCTAAGCTATTTATTTTATCACGCTCACCGGACATAAAGATCCCTCCTTTATGCTACAAGCACCTGCTCAACATATCGTAAACCTCATTGTGAATATCATTTTCGCTGCGGCTGTGTCCATCTCTTGCACATTCGACAACCGACCAGCCGTATTGCGCAGCAGCCTCATTGCCGCTCTCGGCGCAAGCAGCCAGATAAACCAAGTTATTTTCATGAATATCAGCATCAGTGCCGGTTTCGGTTTCTCTCATGCGTAGGCGGTTTGCAGCAAGCGAAGCATCAATACTCATAAACAGAACCATGTCAGGTCTTGGCAAACCGAAACGGTCAAATTCGTGGTCGTATAGCCACTCGAAAAAATTCTTTCGCTCACCGAAAGCCATTTTTGCACCTTGGTGTAACGCATTGCTCGTAGTGTAGCGGTCAGTAAGTATCAAACCGCCACTTTCATAGTAATTCTGCCAATCCATCACAAACGAAGCAAATCTATCAACCGCATAAAAAGACGAAGCAGCATAAGCGTTGACTGCACCGGGGTCTTTGCCAAAGTCACCCGACAGGTACATTTTTATCAGAGCAGATGAAGGCTCGTCATACCGCGGAAATTGAACACGGCGAAAATCTCTGCCTTCAGCTTTTAGGCGCTCGCACATCAATTTAAACTGAGTAGACTTACCGCTACCGTCAATACCTTCAAAAACAATTAACTTACCCAAAAGAAATACCTCGAATCCCTATTGTCTCATTACCTGAAAAGCCGAGCCATTATTCATGAGCCCGTCTTGTTGCATCAAATTCTCAAGTACACTGATATCAGCGGCAATATCGAGAGCATCTGCCCTAAATAGCATATCAAGTTGCTGCTCAAAACCGGTGCGTAAAGTGTCAAGAATGTTGCCGATATTTTCTTTAGCCCCTGCGATATTTTCCCCTCTGATGCCCTGTTTTTCGAGAGTGACATATGAGCGTACCAGTTTCATGGTTGTAGGAAGATAATAACTTATAAACCGTTTAAGCTGGCTTTTCTTTTCGGGAGTCTCATCTACAATCTTAAAAATCTTTGCCGTCACTTCGGCAAGATGCGATACTTTTCTCGAAATCTCCTCATCAACAATAAAAGAGTTGACCTCATTAAAATCAGCTAAAACGGCACTGTATGAATCTTGCTCCGCATCGCCCGCAACCGATGAAACCGAAGGAGAATCAGCAGCAGTCATGCCTTTAATTTCCATTCGTAATTTCTGAGCTTCAATAGGAGAGAGCACAAGGCACTCAAGTTCATTGTCGATATAAGCACTGTCTGCGAGATATCCGTTGTTAATCATCATATGCAAATCACGATTAGCCGCCTTAACGCTGGCTCCTGAAACCTGCGCCAGTTCGGAAAGAGGCACAATGCCACGCTCACCGATAAAAGCAAAATAATTCTTAAATCTGCTGTAGCGTCGTGCAACAACATTTCTGGAGAGAAAAGTGGCAGCACTACCAAGGAGAAAAAAGGCACTCATCGCAATCAGAAACCAGTTGGTAGTCATTTGTCCAAAAAGCTGCTGTAAAACATTTGCGATGCCAATAAATCCTACGATTACCAGAGCAATAGAAATAACAAGCATAACAGCCGAAATTAATCTACCTGTCTTCTTCTTGAGCGGATGACGTACCTTTCCTGTTTTTGTGTAAGGAGCACTCGCGTACTGAGACTCTGGTGTTTGGGACTCAGGTATCTGAGGATTTGGTACCTGAGCTATCGGCGCTTGAGGCTCTACAGCCGTATATTTCACAGGCACTGCATTTCGGTATCGGTCATTATCCTTGTAGGAAGAAGATGTTTTTGAATCCGAAAAGCCAATAGATCCCCGAAGTTTCAAAAACAAAAAGAGAAGACCGAGCGGAAAAAAGGCAAAGAGTAAAATGAAAATCACAACCCATGAAATAACCTCACCGGTCTTGTCCTCGCCCGTAAAATTATTTCTATGTTTTTTACTCAACAGCCACTACCTCTAACGCTAATTTCGTCTGAAAATCTTATATTATGGACACTACACAACGAATTATATCAAATTTTCACCAATTTGTGAAGCCTAATAGTTGATTTTCGATAATTGATAAAATATAATTGATAAAAACTTTAGGAGTAGAAAATGCCGATAAAGATACCAAATAGTCTGCCGAGTGCACAGATACTTGAAAGCGAAAACATATTTGTACTGACAGAAGACAAGGCACTGCACAGGGACATAAGACCGCTCAAACTGCTTATACTTAACCTGATGCCGACAAAAATAGTCACAGAGACACAACTGCTGAGAAGACTCTCAAACTCGCCGTTACAAGTCGAAGTAGAGTTTTTGCAGACAATCAGTCATAAGCCGAAAAACACAGACCCACAGCATCTAAAAACATTTTACTGTGCATTTGACAAAGTAAGAAATGAGCATTACGACGGCATGATAATAACAGGAGCACCCGTAGAAAATCTGCCGTTTGAAGAAGTAAATTACTGGAAAGAACTCCGTGAAATCATGGAGTGGACTAAAACAAACGTCCACTCAACATATCACATATGCTGGGGAGCACAAGCGGCACTATACTACCACTATGGCATAAAAAAATACCCGATGAAGAAAAAACTCTCGGGCATATATAAACATAAAATCCTAAACGCAAAGGAAAGATTATTTCGGGACTTCGACGATGAATTTCAAATGCCGCACTCGCGATACACAGAAGTGCGCGAGAAAGACATACAAGCCGTGCCGAAGCTTAAGCTACTATCAACATCAGACGAAGCGGGCGTGCTTGCAGTAAAAAGCGCAGACAACAGCCAGGTTTTCGTAACAGGACACCCGGAATACGATGCAGACACACTGGCTCTGGAATACTTCAGGGATGTAGAAAAGGGACTGGAGATAGACATACCAAAGAATTATTTCCCGAACGACGACACAACAAAAAAACCAAATATGTACTGGAGAGCACACGCAGGGCTAATATACACAAACTGGCTGAATTACTTCGTCAATCAAATGTATGCCCCATAGACGGAATACTCAAAAGCACATTTCCCGTAAGGTCAAGCCAAGCAAAATAGTTTGTACCTACAGCATAAAGCAACCCTAAAGCCTCGTCGTGCATAAGCACGCCGAGGTCTGATTTTAACAAGGATCCGCTACTATCAAAAAGCTTGTACACAGCAGGAGTATAGTCTGCCTGAATAAAGTGTGGTGAAAGAGTATTTGAGTTTAGGATAAACGCCTTGACAACGCCGTTATATGACACAGGCGTGATAGATAAAGCAGCGGAAGGAGCTACCAAATCCCTGCCGTCAACAGACATTACCCCCAGAGATTCATCTCCGAAATAGGGACCTGATTCGGAGAATATTATATAATCGCCTATAACCTCGACGACATAGCGGTTTTCAGGAAGTAAAAACTCAACTTCGCCGTTAAACAACCAGGTGCCTTCTTCAGCAAGAACAGTAAACCAACCACCGCCGATAAATGTTATAACAGACTCATCCCCGAGCAGAGTCGCATCAGCCGGATACACGATTGCCACAAAATCATTTGTGAAAAACCACTGAATTTCCCATGTATCCTTAGAAAAAACAGAAAATCCCGTAGCATCGTGATTAAGAATAATCATATATCCGTCAGACACGGTGAAAAGAAACTCGCCGGAAGTGTCAATAATATGCTCTTCGCCGTCCTCTGTTATCACTGCGGCACGTCCGTTTCTAAAACCTGCCGGCTCTGTGAATATTGGCTCAATGACCATTTCAAGTTCTGTATTTACAAATCCCCAAAGACCATACTCAGTGTCAGTTAAAACCGCAGCAAACCCCTCTGTAAATCTTAGCGCACCGTAAAACTCGGTCTCTCGGAGCCTTCCCGTTGATACATCCATAAGCCCGAAAGTGCCATCATCAAGCTCCACAAAAACAAACCCTTCGCTCACGCTGTATATCAGAAGAGTAGGCCATGTGTCCTCGGATATTCTGCCAACCCAATCCAGGTCAAGCATGTTATAAAGGAATTGACCGTCATAGTCAATGACGTAAATGTCAAATGAATCAAACTCTCGCAGTAAAAAGATAACCTCATCAGAAAATACAACACTGACAAACTCAAAAGATGTTACCCAACTGCCGTCAAGCGCACTTACGGCTTGCAAAGAAGTAAACCCATATTCCGCGTCATAAAGTGATGTGATCGTATGCAGGCTGTATGCAGGCCGAGGTACGAGCCCTGCCGCCGAATAATACATTGCTCTAATCACGTTATCATAGATTAGGTTCGTTATGACCAAGCCATCTGCCGTCACAAGACCGTATCTTGCAATTTGCATACTGCCATCGTGTAGAGTAGCCGCCCCTGCATATGGGAGAAGCATACCATAACCTGTTGACGGTACGAGCGATGAGCGTGAAGCACTCATAAATCCGGCAAAATTGCTGTGAAGAGGCTCATGAGGGGTCAAGGCAGAAAAATCTGTTGAAACACCCCACATCATTTCAGGCAGCGGCGGTGTGTCATATTCCAAATCGAGCGAATTCAGTATAGAAGCATATCCTTCCATATCTATTAACGCCTGCCCCTCATCGGATAACAGCCAGTTAAACAGAATTCGAGTGGGATTATCTTCCGGTTCATCAGCTCTTATGACGGCATAGTAATGGTTTAAGAAAGGGTAGCTTCCCTCCATTATGGTAATTTGATCAGGGTGTATTCCGTCAACAGAGAGTATCTTAAATCCATCTGTCATGCCAATAGTTTCAGCGGTATGAAGCAATGTGTAACCAATCGCCCCGGGTGAACCGTCGAATCCTCTTATCGCGGTGATAAGGAGCTCGTCGTCATAGTCAGTTGCATATGTTTCCATAGGAGCGGGCATCATTTGCTGCCAGTCCATAACCAATTTTTCCATCAAGACCTGACTGGCTGCTTCTTCATTTCTCTGAAATGCAATAATTGGAATATCGTTTCCGCCGAGTTGTTGCCAGTTGATGATTTCACCGGTGAAAATGCCTACTAACTGTTCGGAGGTCAGGTTATATACAGGATTTGAGACACACACAATAAACACAAGTGCTTCAGTTGCAATAGGTGTCATAATTGTGTCAATCCCTTGCAAGCGAAGCTCGTCAAGCACTCCCGGTGATGGCTCGGAAACAAGCAGAATATCCGCTTCACCTGCGGCTAAACTCCGAAATGCCTGCGTAGTTCTGGTAAATCGCACAGGCTCTATCGCAGTCTCCCGCGGTTCACCGAGGAGAACGCTTGCAACTGCTTCGGCCAAAGGCTGAGCAGCAGGTGAGCCGGCAATCCGTGGCATATTATTCGGTGTAAACGAAAAATATTCAACCTCACGGGGAGGCTCAACTTCAATAAAAGGCGGAACCGGAGTGGGAGTTTCAGCTAAATATTCATCTCCATCATCACACCCGGACAACAAAAACGTCATAGCAAAAAGCAATATAACAACAGATTTCATAATGAGCTCCTTAAATGCTTATTCAGCAATGTGTTCATGCGTTCATGTCTTTCCGGAATTGTTTTCACCAGCGAGACAGGCTTAAGTCTTTCATCGATAAAAGCATGACCACTCTCTCCCTCAAGCAGAATATCATCATTTTGATTGACGACTACATATTCAACGCGAAAACGTACACCTGTGTATTTTGTCATACAGAGCTTAACCGTAAAAATATCACCAAACTTTGCCGGAAACTTATACTTCACACTGACATCAGTGATGGGACTCATAACACCCAGACTCTCAGTTACTACATAAGCAAGGTCATTGTCGTCAAAGAAACATGTTCGGGCTTCTTCAAGCCATCTGAAGTAATTTGAATGATGAACAACCCCCATCTTGTCTGTCTCATAATAAAAAACAGGGCGCGAATACAAGTACATGCTAAAAACAAACCTCTCCTTCTTGAATAATTTCACGTATTCTAATATACTATAAAAACTACTTTGTATAGTGATTGCGAAGCAGCCATTATACTACAAAACAGCAAAGTTGTAAATATTCATCGGAAACGAGGAAATCTTATGCCGGACACAATAGCAGCCATAGCTACCGGAGAATCCGTGACAGCCATAGGAATCATTAGAATCAGCGGAGAAACTGCGTTGACCGTAGTGGATAATATGTTTAAGCCTACAGATAAAACAAGCATAAAACAGGCGAAAAACCGCCATATGTATCATGGAGAACTTAAAAGCGAAGATGGCGAACTTATTGATGTCTGTATGTGCGCTGTGTTTCGAGCGCCAAACAGCTACACGGGAGAGGACACTGTTGAGCTGTACTGCCACGGCTCTCAGACGGTGCTTGCCGAGACCCTGCAAATGCTAATCAGACATGGCGTACGGACTGCAAAACCCGGTGAGTTCACAAAAAGAGCTTTCCTAAACGGAAAAATGGATCTCACTCAAGCCGAAGCAGTCATAGACATAATCGAGGCAGAGACTTTAGTGGCGGCAAAAAACGCAGCGGCTCAGCTCAAGGGCACTGTTGGGCAGAAAGTAAAGCATATATATGATAGTCTGCTCGATATAATTGCCCATTTCCACGCCGTAATTGACTACCCGGACGAGGATATAGACGAATTTAAAATGCAAGATTACCGCAATGCATTGACCACTTCGGAAAATGAGTTACGGAAACTACTTAAAACCCACGAAAAGGGTCGTTTGTTAAAAGACGGTATACCGACGGCAATAGTGGGAAGAGCAAACACTGGCAAATCATCCGTCCTCAATGCCTTGCTCGGTTATGAGCGAGCAATAGTGACAGACATCCCCGGCACAACAAGAGATACAATAGAAGAAAAGCTCAGAGTTGGAAACAACCTTATCCACCTTATAGACACAGCAGGGGTCAGAGAAACAGAAGATAAAGTAGAGCGACTTGGCGTGGAGAGAACACTGTCGGCACTGGAAAAAGCTAATCTCGTTATAGCTGTGCTTGATGCATCAGTACCTCTGAGCGCTGAAGACATGGAAATAATAAAGAAAATCCCCGATAGTACGCCAAAAATAGTGGCGATAAACAAATCAGACCTAAAACAAGCTCTTAACACAGAAGAGCTGGAAAAACAAAAGCTCCCAATCTGCAATGTTTCAGCACTCACGGGAGAGGGAATAGATGACCTGATTGAAGAAATAAATAGGCAATTCCCTGAACCAAAGCAGGTACAGACGGGCGAAATAATCACAAATCAAAGACAGGCTGAGGCATTAGCAAAAGCCGCGAAAAGCCTTAAAGATGCCATTTTTGCAATAACCGCAGCGGTCACACCTGATGCAGTGCTGACAGATATAGAAATAGCCTTGTCAGCCATAGGAGAACTGACGGGTAGTGTAATAAAAGAAGAAGTAGTATCACGTATTTTTGAAAGATTTTGTGTCGGCAAGTAGGAGAAGCACTCTTGCACCTTAAACCGTTGCTGTAACAGTGCTTTTAAGGCGAGTGACAATATCGGAGTAGTTCATTTCTTCTGCTGTCTCACGAAGCCATTTCACCAGGTCACCACCCGACTTGTAGTCAAACCGCTCCAGCTCAGAGATAGCATCATCAATAGCAGACATATTGTATTTCTCGCATGCATCAAGGACAGCTTGCAGTAAAGATTGCTCAGGAGCATTTTTCATCTCTTTTGGAGAATCAACGGTTAGTGACTCTAAAAATTCGGAAATATCCGAAAAGAGCAAAGAAATACGCTTAATGAATATATCGTTATTAGCAGATATGAATGCAAAATCTTCCTCTTTTCCTGCATCTTCCAGAGCCTTTGCCAAATCCCCAATCTCGTCGGCACAAATGCCGTAACACGCACCTTTGAGACCATGGACAGCGGTAATGTAAGCAAGTGGGTTGTCAAAATTAACAGCTCGCACAGTTTCAAGCACAGCAGGAGAATTCTTGGAAAAAGTGCGAAGCACACGCAAGTACGGCGCTTCGTCACCGCCAAAACGAGAGAGCCCACGAAGATAATCGATATCTTTTATGTTAAAATTAATAAATGCAGAAGCAGGTGGAGATTCACCTGTAGCTACAGTGTCTGCGGATGACGATTTCTGTTGCATCAAGCAATCGCGATCACACATAGGCTTCTTATTATCACCCTCACAGCAGAGTTTGCAAAGTTTTTCAAATTCCTCATCATAAACCCATCGCAGGACGATATGGTCAAGCTGCATAAGCTCAATGGGCTTTGAAATGAAACCTTGAAAACCGTTTTCAAGAAACATTTCCTTACTGCCCACGACAGCACTTGCAGTAAAAGCAATAACAGGAATATCTTTGGCGTAATCAGATTCTAGTGTACGGATGAGGTTTGTAGCTTCAATGCCATCCATACCGGGCATCATATAGTCCATAAACACAGCATCAAACCGTTTACTCTCAGACTCAATAGACTTGCGTACAGTTTCAATGGCTTCATAACCGCTGGTAACGCAAGTAGATTTAATGTCATAACGCAAGAGCATACCTTGGGCAACATCAAGATTTGCCTCAACGTCATCCACAATCAGAATATGAGCATAAGGCAGACTCACTTGACTGATATCATCCCAAAAACGGCGGTTTTTCGGGGTATATGTGTGATTTTTCAGTTTTTCTATGGTCTCGCTGTCAATGACTGCATCAGAAACCAGTTCTTGGACTAAATATACTGTAAACGTACTACCCTTGCCCAACTCACTTTCTACAGTAATATTCCCACCCATCAAGCGAGCAAATCTGCGTGCTATTGAAAGACCCAGGCCGGCACCTAAAATATGTCGATTTGCGGAAACATCAGTCTGGAAATAGTCTTCAAAGATACTTGCGAAAGCATCGTTGGGTATTCCGAGACCGGTATCGCTGATTTTTGCTGTTATGTGGGCTGAATCTCCTTTGCGCTCACATTCCAGAGAAAAGGAAATCTTACCGGAAGTCGTGTATTTAAAGGCATTTGATAAGAGATTGTTGAATATCTGCTTGATTCTCAAATCATCTCCGAATAGTATTGCCGGGAAACCATCTCCAATGATTAACTCAAACTCAATATCTTTATCGCCTCTATACATGATACTTTGAGTTATGGTGTCATTAATGCGGGGAGAAGTTTCATAGTGAACAGGTGAAAGTTCAATTTTCCCAGTCTCAATCTTTGAAATGTCTAAAATATCACTGACTATACTCAGAAGAGTATGTCCTGCACGCTCAATTTTTATCAAATTAGATTTTGCTTTTTCACTAAGACTTTTATCATCCAAAGTAAGCTCGGCAAGACCTAAAATAGCATTTAGAGGAGTTCTCATCTCATGGCTCATATTGGTGACAAATGATGTCTTTGCATCATTAGCAGCATCAGCTATCTTTACAGCGTTTACCAGTGCCTTTTTCTGTGATTGAAGGTCAAGATGTGTTTTTACGCGCTGCTTGAGTAATTCCTCGGAATATGGCTTAATAACATAATCAACTGCGCCGAGCCTCAGTCCTTTTGTCACATCGGTAGGATCACTCTTGGCAGTCAAAAAAATCACAGGAATTTCAGAAAAACGCTCATCCTTTGCGAGTTTTTGCATAACGCTGTATCCGTCTTCCGCGGGCATTTCGATATCTAAAAGAATTAGGTTGGGTGTGACTGTAGAGAGAATTCTATAAAGCTTGGCACCGGATGTTGCGGTAATAATCTCATAGGTATCGCTTAAACAATTCTTTGCATAAGCCAAGCTAAGCTGTCCATCATCTACAATAACTATTAATTCTCTGCCGTGGCTATAATAGTAATCCATAAATTAAAAATCCTCCCCCGAAACGTAGTGGTTAGATAGCATAGCAGAGGGACTGATATAAAGCCCCTCTGCTATGGTAGATCTTAGTCAGTGAGTATACTCCAAAACGTTCTCTGTATCAAGAACCTCTGTGTCGGTGCCGGCGTAAGACGTAGACTCAGGTAATTCAGCGAGAGAAGGTTTCTCGGCCTTCGCCTTAGTCTTATCAATGTCTATATTGATGGAGTCTACGATTTTACTGAGACTCTGGTTCAAAACAGAGATACTTATGTTTGCTTTTTCGTAGCTGCCGGATATGTTGGATAACAGGTCGTTGACCGCAGTGATTGCTTTTTGTGATTTTTTAGAAATCTCTTCGGACTCGGAGACTACTTCCTTTGACTTTGCCGCAAGCGACTGCACTTCTTCAGCAACTACAGCAAAAGCCTTGCCGTGAATACCCGCTCTTGCAGCCTCGATAGAAGCATTGAGCGCAACCAAGTTTGTGTGTGTGGCAATTGACAAGATACTCTTGGAAATGGTTTCAAACTTAGTAATGCCCTCGGTGAGCGTAATCATGAACTCAGCGATAGTTCCCGATTGTTCTTGAATTTCAGAAATATCCTGCTCCAAAAGTGTGGCAGTAGAAATATTGGAAACAGCTATGGCAAGTACGTCCGTAATCTCATCATGCAGCATCTGTATGCAGTTTTCGGGAATATTATCTCCAAGTATAATAGCCTTTGCCATCTCGTGACATGTATCACAGCCACAAGCAGCGCAATCAAAAGTTCTCTGTGCTTCTGTGCTTTTGTGCATCCGCTGGAAACCTTCTTCAATGAGTTCATCGGAGACAGCCATGGATTTTGCTGCCATGGGTAAATATTTTCTGATAAAGTCACTCATGTTTAGCCGCTGGTCGAAATGCGCAAGCATACGATTGTAATAATCGCGGTTAAACGTCTTCAAAATTTGTTTCCTGCTGTCGTCCATCATAGAGTGGGTGGCAAACCTGCTTATATTGTGATCAACCGCAGTACCTAAATTACAGCCCTCTCCGCAGTTCAGAACGTCAAACACCGTGGGTAGAAAAGCCGGATTTTCATCGGCAAAAGCATCAATTGACTCATAGACAACGCCTTGACCTTCTGCTTGATCTATACGTAGATTCTTGCCGAAGTAAAACTCCAGATTTTCCTTAAGTCCGCCGGGCATTGAGTACAAACGTCCGAAAGCAGCTTCTCTGTTGTCAAAGCCGGACGGCTGCTCGGGCAGTTCGATGTCGTTATCTCTGACATAATTCATCAGAGTTTTGATAGTGACGTTGTATTTTACATAACCTGTCTGCTCAAACTCATGTGCTTTTGCAACACAGGGAGAAATAGCAGCAATTGCATCGTTATTCCTGTCGTATCGTTTCATCCAGATAGCCGTGCAGAGCATTGGGCTGTGTACTGGTGAAAGATACCTTATAAGAGAATGCTTATATTTCAAGATATAGTTGACGATGGCAGGGCAGGGCTGAGTAATAACCGCATGAGGATTATTTTTTTCGATGTAGCGGATGTGCGCCCACGTACAGATATCAGCACCTATAGATGCATCAATAATCTTTTTAACGCCCTGTTTTCTGAGCCACATGAGCATCTGCATACCGCCCTCAATAACCTGAATGGCAGGGGCAACAAAAAGGGAAATTGGCTCGCCACGCCTCAAATCAGAGAGGAATTGCTCAGTATCATCTTCGTAGAATCTAACCTTGTGCCGACAGGTATCTATACAGAAACCGCAAGCAATACACCTTTCCGGCTCGATTGAAACCTTAATGATATCGTCTTCTTTGTATACACGGTTTGCACCTTCAACCGGGCAAACACGGATACAGCGGTTACACCCAACGCATTTTGAAATGTCTTCATTGATGATTTTACGCATAAAATTGTACCTCTCCACTAGCAATAGATGAGCGACACGAAAAGCCGCATAAGAGTTCACGGACCTACAAAAAAGGGATGCCAAACTTTCACTTGGAAAGTATTCTACCAAAGTTGGAGAAAATACGCAAGGAATTTTTACGTTTTTTACAAAACTTTTTGCAAAATTGTCACAAATATATCACAAAAAGAGTGCCGGATAATGCTTGTATAGGTTGATTTGTGACCAAAAATTGTAAAAAAACACGGAAAAAACCTATGATTGTGTTGCATATTTGTACCAAAGAATGTATAATCAAATCAGTATGTTGCTTTTTTCTTGAGGGAACCCTGACGAGCAAGGTTTGCAAACCCTTGATTTGCAAGTGGTTCGAGATGATGGCAATGTATTATATTACATCAAAATAAACGTAAAGTGGAGGAAAGCAATGAACAACAACACTACAAAGCCTACAGTCATGGTTGTAGATGATCAGGCATCAATCTGCCGTGAGGTAACTGAGTTTCTTAAATGGGAGTGCGATGTAGCGGCGTTTAAATCCGGACCGGAAGCTATTAACTATATCCACGGCAATGCGCCCGATTTAATAATACTTGACTATTATATGCCTGAAATGACAGGTTTTGAAACACTGATGGCTATAAGGCAAAACAGAGCAACAGCAAACACACCTGTTATTTTTCTAACAACAGAAATAAATGAAAGAATGAAAGTCGAGATGCTTGAGCGCGGTGCTCAAGACTACTTAACAAAACCGATTAATTCCGGTGAGTTGCTTGACACCGTTAAAAAACATCTGAGATAGTTGACAAGTAATGCGAAAAAAAAAGTACAACAATGGATTGATATACACGAGTACTGCGGAGTGCATAGACTGCAGTAAGTGTATTCACGGGTGCCCTATTATAAGTGCAAACGTGTCCGTTGGGCGTGATGAAATAAATTTTGAGATGTGCGTCGATGAGAAAGAATGTATACTCTGCGGAACTTGTCTTAAGACATGTTTCCGCAGGGTTAGAAGCTATAGAGACGATTGCGCGGACTTTATTTCGGATTTAAGAGAGGGCAAAGAATATTCAGCCCTCATTGCGCCTTCGCTTTTTTTGAATTTTCCGGATGAATACGAATATATCCTGGGTTATCTGAAGAGCCTGGGAGTAAAGAAATTCTATCCGGTCAGCTTTGGTGCGGATATAGCGGTCTGGGGCTATGTGAACTACATACATAGCAACCGGGCTAAAGGGCGCATAGCGCAGTCATGCCCTGTAATAGTAACACACATAGAAAAGCATATGCCGCAACTCATAGATAATCTCATCCCGATTCAAAGCCCTATGATGTGTACGGCGATATATTTGAAGAAATACCTTAAAATTCCGGAGGAACTTGTATTTATAAGCCCATGCATAGCGAAAAAACTGGAGATGGAGTCAAAAAGGGGCATGGGTCTGGTGAAATACAATGTAACCTTTAAACATCTAATGAACCACATAAAAAGCAGCAATATAAAGCTGAGTAACTACAAAAAAACGGGCGATGAGATTGAATACGGGATGGGCTCAATACTTCCGATGCCGGGGGGACTAAAGTATAATCTGGATTACCATTTTGCCAGAGAAGCCTTTATTATGCAGGTTGAAGGTGAGCGTGAAGCCTATGAATATCTGGATGTCTTCTCGCATAGTGTCCGCAATGATTCAGATGCGATTCCGGAACTGCTGGACATCCTAAACTGCAAGTCAGGTTGTGTAGGTGGAACCGGCCTGGAGTCAGGCAACATCAAAATGACTCAAGTGGCATATCAGGCGCACTTGATGAGAGAAAAAAAAGCTGCGAGAACCAAAGTCGAAGGAAATCTGGCATGGGTTCACCCCGGAGAGCGTATCGCGCGGCTCAATGAAAGTTTCAAAGACCTTGATATAAATGACTTCATGTGCGAATATGAGGTTGCGCCTAAGAGACACAAAAAAATCGTAACAGAAGAAGATATAGAAATAATCTTTAATACACATCTGCTCAAACTTTCGGACGATGCACGACATACGAACTGCTCGGCCTGTGGCTATGGCAACTGCCGAGCTATGGCTGAGGCGGTTGCGCTTGGGATAAATCACAAGGAAAACTGTGTTTACTTCACGAGAAACGCATTATTGAGCGCAGTGGAATCACAAATAATAACAGAGAATTCTTTGCGCACCATCATAGATATTATGCCTATGGTAGCAATCGTCATTGACCACAAGCTAAACATAATCGACAGTAACGGAGAAGCGTTGCGATTGTTTGGTGTGTCCACTACAGAAGAGTTGGACTCAAATTTTCTCAAGCTCAGCCCTAAACTTCAACCGGACGGCAGTGTCAGCAAAGAGAGGATTAAAGGCTTATATGATGAAGCATATAGTGGCGGGCTTGTGCATTATGAATGGACATATCTAAACACTGAAGGCGAAAAAATTCCTTGTGATATGACCGCGATAAGATTTGATATATTGGGTGAAAATCACATCATTTGCTTTATTCAAGATAAACGCGACTACTATAAAAATCTCGAAAACATTACTTTGATGGAGCAAAGGCTAAAAGCAATGCTCGATGCTTCACCGATACTGTGTGCAATCTATGACGAAAACTTAAAAATTACGGATGCAAATGAAGCCGCAGCCACATTATTTGGTATAACCGACAAACGAGTATACATGGAAAGACTATACGACTTGTGTCCGGAACTTCAGCCGTGCGGAACTCCATCCATAAGAAAAGCACATAGGGCAATTGCCCAAACATTTAAGGAAGGGCGCACTGAGCTTGAATGGATGCACTGCACATTGGATAAACAGACAATGATTCCCTGCTACGTCAACCTAGAACGTGTCAGGTTACTGGATAAAACCGTTGTTGTGGCGTTTGTGCGCGATATGCGCAAAGAAAAGGACATGATTGAAAAGCTGAAAACCGCCATCAGCAGAGAGCAAGATGCAAACAGCGCAAAGACAAGATTCCTTACAAACATGAGCCACGAGCTTCGCACTCCGATGAATGCTATCATGGGTATCTCCGAACTTGAAATACGGGGAGGCACGCATTCAGATGAGACAGAAGAAGCGTTTCTCAGGATATATAATGCATCCAGTTTACTACTTTCAATTGTTAACGATATTCTCGATCTCTCCAAGGTAGAATCGGGTAAAATGGATATAACACCGTCACTGTACAAAACTTCTGAACTGATTGTGGACACGGTGCAGTTAAACCTAATGAATTTCGGCAGCAAGGAAATTGCTTTTTCGCTTACTATTGACAGAAGTTTACCCGAATATTTAATTGGAGATGAGCTTCGCATCAAACAAATCTTAAACAACCTGTTGTCAAATGCAATTAAATACACGGATAAGGGCGAGATAAATCTTGATTTATCAATAGCTGAAACGAATATAGAACATATGCATATGTTATGTATGAAAGTAAGAGATACAGGACAGGGCCTTACTCAGCGGCAGATGGATAACCTGTTTGTTGATGAGTTTGTACGGTTCAACCTCAAAACAAATCGCGAGATTCAGGGTAGCGGTTTGGGTCTTTCCATCACTCATAGATTGGTTGAGATGATGGGTGGTGACATAAGCGTAGAGAGTGAGAAGGGTGTAGGCAGTACATTCACGGTGAACTTACCCCAAAAATCAGCCGGTTCCGGTGTGTTGGGTGAAGAGGAAGCAGCTCGTTTGGAAGATTTGCAGACAATTCAGACGGCGTTTATGAATATCACGAAAGTAGAGCATGAACCCATGCCGTATGGCAAAGTGCTGGTAGTCGATGATGTTGAATCCAACTTATATGTGGCAAAAGGAATAATGATGCCGTATAAGCTGAATATAGATACAGCACTTAACGGCAGAGAGGTAATTACGAAAATAAAAAAAGGCGAAACCTATGATGTCATTTTCATGGATCATATGATGCCTGAGATGGACGGTGTTGAAGCGACTAAAATCCTGCGTTCCCTAGGATACAAGGGACCAATCATAGCACTTACCGCAAACACACTGTTCGGCGCAAAAGAGATGTTTCTGGAAAACGGCTTTACCGATTTTGCATCTAAGCCCGTTGACATCAATCAAATAGAAGAGTTCCTCTTTAAGTTTGTAAGAGATAAACATAAAGGGGATGGCTAGACTATAATTAATGCGAATAACGTAGGGGACGGGCTTGCCCGTCCCCTGAATTTGTCAGCTTGATGGCAGGGTCACGATGGCTTTAAACAGGTCGCCGTCTATTGCTATTTCAAACTGACCGCCTTGAGCATTCACAAAACTTTGGACAATCGACAATCCAAGCCCGTTGCCGCCGTCTGAGCGGGAGTCATCGCCGCGCTTAAATCGCTCAACCAGCTCGCTAGGGTCAAAGTTCAGTTCTGTCGCTGAGATGTTTTTTATATCCAGCTTCATGCGTTTATCTTTGGTTTCCGTGACATCAATGTAGATGCGAGAAGCAGGAAGTGAGTACTTTAAGGCGTTGGACAGCAGATTTTCAAGGGCACGTTGCATAAGTCTGCCGTCGGCACGAACGATAAGTTTGTCGGGGAAATTGCTGCGGACATCAAGCCCTGAATCATTTATGGCACTGTCGTTTTCTCCGAGAACCTGCCTAAGCAGTGAACTGATGTCTAAATCGGTGAGGTTTACGTCAATATTGCCGCTGACAGCCTTCGCAGCTTCAAAAAGCTCATCGGTCAGCGTTTTCAGCCGCTGCGATTTTTGTGCGAGTATGTCGAGATATTCGGGTGCTTTTTCGCTGTTCAGCCCCTCATGTTTGAGCAAATCCGTATAAGTGATGATAGACGTTAGCGGAGTGCGAATATCGTGCGATACATTGGTTATAAGTTCGGTTTTAAGCCTTTCGCTTTTCATGCGCTGGTCAACAGCCGTGTGTATGCCTTCCGTGATATTATTTATCGAAGCTGCAATGCTTCCAAGCTCGCCACCGCCAACCTCGATTGGAGTTTCATAATTGCCCTCGTTTACTCTGAGCGCACCAATTTCAAGTGCGTGTATACGTTTTGCGAAGCGCAGCAGCAAAATGGCTATGCCGGCGGTGACAATTAAAATCATTGGGAATAAGGCGATAATTCCGCTAAAGTCCATTGCGAGAGCAAGTACTCCGATAATCAGAAGTGCAGTAAATGCACAGCCGGATATAAGCGCAACCTTGCCTGTCAGCTTTGCTCCCGCCCAGAGATTGCGGGATTTTTTTATGCAGAGCAGCAGCCCCCCAAATAAGACCTTAACCAAAACGGCGTAGATAAGAGTGTGCTTCCAAAATTTCCCTGCCTTTATGCGTTTAGCAAAACTCATGAGCCAGAGGAGTATTGGGGTTACAAGTACAATAGAAGCTAACGCAAAGACTAAGTGAATAGCTACCATATTGTCCTGCCCTAAATCCCAAATATACCCAAGTGTTTCTGCGAAAAGAAAAACGGCGAAAGCCACAATAGCAAAGACAGCGAGAAGACTTATGTCCAGATACGGTCTATCAACAGGAGAAAAATAAACACCTTCCATGCGGTACTTCCTGCCTGCGCCACACAGTAAAACTACAAGCAAAAACAAAGCCAAAGCAATTTGACCAGCCATATTGATAATAGCCAGAGTGAGAGATTGTTGGAGCTGAATGTAGATATCCATAATGTATCTCACAAAGCTATCGTCAAAAGCGAGAAAAAGGTTATTTTCTAAATGGGAAACACTGTGAGCGGAGAAATACTCTTCTGTCTGCCTGCCTAAACTCACGTTGCTGAGTGGGAGATTGATAAAATCTGAATGCTCGGGTGTAGTAGGAGTGATGAGAAATAAAAGCCCTTCTGTGTCATTTAGGCGTTCAAGCGAATCTTCAAAAACGGCGAGTTGACGTTCGATTGCCATATCTTCAAGCTCCCTACGCGCCTCGGGTGAATCAATCCTCAGCCCAAACTCCATATCAAATATAGGATGTTCGATTACACTCCTTGTTTCCAGAATCTCAGTATCCTGAGACTCAATATGCCGAAAATAAATATAATCATCCGAATCGACCTCGATATCCGAATCGCCGTGAATTCTCTGAAAAATATCCGCAGCTAACCTCGGAGGAGCAAACTCAATTTCAGGCACACCTTCCGCTATTATTGCAGTATCTTTGGCAATAACAGAGACAATATTCCAGTTTTGAACCGTATCGATCAATGTGTGCTCTACCCAAGTACGCTCCATATCCAAGATATGACTCCATCCTCGCATAATTTGCTGTTCCCAGCGTAGGTGCTGACCGGCACGGATTGAATCCTCGCTGCCGAACTGCAAAATAAACCACGCATCATTTTGTGCCCGCCACATATTGTTATTGTGGAAATATTGAGGGGAGTCTAAGTTTGCGAAGATGATATCAGTGCTGACTCCGGCATCCTCTGCATCAAGTGTAAACATGAGTCCTCTGCTCAAAAAACTAATACACGTAAGTATTATAGCGACAAAGCTAATAATCTTAACCACCCGAAGAGCAGTCCATCTCTTTTTTACAGTTTCCATTTTTATTCTCCTAAATTTTTTCCATTTTGTATCCAAGACCCCAGACAACCTTCAAATACCGAGGATTCTTAGGGTCAATTTCAATCTTTTCGCGAATACGCCGAATGTGCACGGCGATAGCATTATCGGCACAAAAAGCATCCTCGCCCCAGACACGCTCATAAATCTCATCTATAGAAAACACGCGCCCCGGATGGCGGATTAGCAGTAGTGCTATTTTGTACTCAAGCGGAGTCAACCGGACACTCTCGCCGTCCACGGTCACGGACTTATGATTGTCGTCAATCGTAACTCCGCCAACCGTGTACACTCCATCCTCAGGAGAAGGCAAGCTACCCAGAACCGTAAAGCGCCTAAGCTGGCTTTTAACACGGGCGATGAGCTCAAGGGGGTTAAAAGGCTTAGTCACATAATCATCAGCCCCGGCTGAAAGCCCGATGATTTTGTCTGCATCCTCACTCTTGGCAGAGAGCATGATAATCGGAATGTTGCGGCTCTGCCTTATCTCCATAGTTGCAGAAAGCCCATCCATGTTAGGCATCATAATATCCATGATGATAAGCTGTATGTCATTGTCTTCAAGTACACTCAAAGACTCACGCCCGTCATGGGCAAGAAAAGTTTCATACCCCTCGTTCTTAAGATAAACAGCAATAGCCGTTGCAATCTCTCTATCATCATCACAAATTAAAATACCCGCCATAGAATAAAGCCTCCTTATATTTTACTAAAAACAAGTATACCACATCCTTTTAAAAATATGATTTAAAGATACAGGAAAAATCTTACAAACGAACGCATTAAAAACTTTCGGAATTATTAAGAATTACCAGTGGATATTATGACGATTTCGTGTTAGATTATGAGAGTAGGGAAAAATGCAAAAAACAAAGAGTGAGGGAGACCATGCAAAGAATACTAGCTGAGAAACTATCCATCATCGGCTAGCCTGTTGGGGCGGGATTGCCCATCCATAGCAAATATATTTCAGAAAGGCATTGATATGAAAGTAGCAATAATCATGGGTAGTGACTCTGATTTGCCGGTCATGAAAGAATCTGCGGAAATCTTGGAGCAACTCGGTATAGAGCATGAAATCACCATAGTCTCAGCCCACAGGACACCAAAAAGACTATACGAATATGCCGAAAACGCAAGAAGTAAAGGCATATCGGTAATAATCGCAGGCGCAGGAGGAAGCGCACATCTGCCGGGGATGACAGCATCGCTGACAACACTCCCCGTGATTGGTGTTCCGATAAAATCAAGAACGCTCGGCGGAGTAGATTCCCTGTACTCTATAGTACAGATGCCCCCGGGAATCCCTGTAGCAACAGTGGCAATAAACGGAGCGAAAAATGCAGGGCTGCTCGCAGCATCAATTTTATCAACTACAGACAATGAAATAGCTGAAAAACTTACAACATACAAAAAAGACATGGAAGAAACAGTAACACAAAAAGCAGAAGAACTGGAAAAAATAGGATTTGAGGAGTATTTGAGTGAAAAGTAAAAAAATGAAAGCGATCGAAAAAAGAATAGGCATAGTAGGCGGCGGGCAACTCGGCAAGATGATGATACTTGAGGCAAAAAGACTCGGGTTTTATGTTGCCGTTTTAGATCCTGCGGACGATTGTCCCGCAAGCAGTATCTGCGATTATCAAGTAGTTTCGCAATTCGACGATCCAAAGGGATATCACGAGCTCGCTGAACACTCAGATGTCATAACATATGAATTTGAACATATAAACGCATCGGTGCTGGAGACATTGGAGCAGGAGGGGCATACAATATACCCGTCCGTAACGGCACTGAAAACCATACAAAACAAGTATTTTCAAAAGACGGAACTTGATAAGAAAAAGATACCGATACCAAGATTTTCAAAAGTTACCACACCGGAAGACATAAGAGAGATGGGTAAAGCGGAAAATTTCGGTTACCCTCTTATGCTCAAAGCCACAACGGGAGGCTACGACGGCAAAGGAAACGCACTGGTTAAAACAGAGGCAGATGTTGAGAGAGCTTACAGCGAACTCGGCAATGGCAAAGTGGAACTGATGGTAGAGGAGTTTATCGACTTTGAAAGAGAAATTTCCATCATTGCCTGTAGGGGTATAAAAGGAGAGAGAGCGGTATATCCTGTAGCTGAAAACACCCATGCAAACAGCGTACTGGACACTACAACCGTTCCCGCAAAAATAGATAAAGCTGTAGACGAAAAGGCAGCAAAAATCGCGGATGATGTGATGTCAATTTTTGAGGGTGTAGGCACATTTTGCGTGGAAATGTTTGTGGGCAAAAACGGAGAGGTCTACGTAAATGAAGTTGCACCTCGCCCGCACAATTCAGGTCACTACACAATAGAGGCGTGTTTTGCAGATCAGTTTGAAAACCACATTCGCGCAATAGTAGGGCTGCCGTTTGGAAGCACAGAACTGATAACTCCCGTAGTGATGGTTAACCTACTTGGTCAAAGTGATGGTAACACTAAGCTCATAGGTCTTGAAGAAGCCTATGAAAACCCAAATGTACACGTTCATCTGTACGGGAAAAACGAGTCGAAAAAAGCAAGGAAAATGGGGCACTACACAGTGGTAGCAAAGACGATAGAATCAGCAGTTGCGCTGGCGGAAAAGCTCAAAAACATAGTACGCGTGGAAGGTAAGTGAGCAAATCTCCCGCAGATGATGGGCAATTTGCTCCGCTTTTTTGCGAGCCAGAGAGCATTGCGCCACTGTTCTCGCAAAAAAGACTCCGCAAACCGCCCATCATCTGCTACACGCTACCGTAGGGGACGGGCTTGCCCGTCTCGCACTGAAAGGATGCATTCTCGTGGAAAAATGGACATATGAAAAATCAGGTGTCAGTGTTGAAGCAGGCTATGATGCTGTCAGGCGAATGAAAGCACACGCCGCAAAAACAAAAATAAATGGCGTATTGGAAGGTCTTGGCAGTTTTGGCGGACTTTTTGAGTTGCCGGAGGGATACAAGCAGCCCGTTCTGGTGTCGGGAACAGACAGTGTCGGCTCAAAAGTGATGATAGCTTTTGACCTCGACAAGCACGACACAATAGGCATAGACTGCGTAGCTATGTGCGTAAACGATATCATCTGCATGGGCGCAAAGCCGCTATATTTTCTCGACTATATAGGCATTGGAGGGCTTGATCCCCAAAAAGCCGAGCAGATAGTCAAAGGCGTAAGTGAAGGCTGCATACAAGCAGACTGCGCTCTGATTGGCGGGGAAACCTGCGAAATGCCGGACATCTACAAGCCGGGTGATTATGACCTTGTGGGTTTTGCCGCCGGAATAGCAGAGAAAGACCGCTTAATAACAGGCAAAGACATAAAAGAGGGCGATGTGATTTTCGGCATAGCTTCATCGGGACTCCATAGCAACGGTTACACGTTGGTGCGCAAGCTCAGAGAAGCAACCGGCACACCATATGACATAAACATGGGAGAGCTTTGCAAATCTCTCGACTTAGAGTGGTGCTCTATGCTTAACTACATCGGGAGAACGCTTGGCGAGGAACTACTCACACCTACAAAAATTTACGCAAAGCTGATAACAGAACTGACCGAAAAGGTCAAAGTGAAAGGTATAGCAAACATAACAGGCGGTGGCTGGGTAGAAAACATTCCGAGAATGCTCGCGGCAGACGACCTGAAAATCCGTGTGGATAGAGGAGGTGCTCCCTACCCGAGTGAAATTTTCAGGATAGTCCAAAAATGGGGTAATATCGAAGATTACGAAATGTACAAGACATTCAACATGGGTATAGGTATGTTCTTTTGTGTCGCTGAAGAGGATGCAGGTGATGCTTATCTTGCAATACATAATTATAGCGGACACGAGTTCACCACTTCAGATTCCGGAGAACGTACACTGCTCTGCACAGAGAATACAGAGTGGATATATACTATGGGCACAGTCGAAAAACGCAAAAAGGGAGAAGATAGCATTGTCATTATATAATAATGGTTTTTTTCATTTGGCGGTTTTAGTTTCGGGTGGTGGCACGAACCTGCAAGCAGTTTTAGATGCCGTAGAGAGCGGCGAGATAAAAAATGCCAAAGTCGCGCTGGTCGTGTCAAACCGTGACGGAGCTTACGGCTTAGAAAGAGCGAAGAACCACGGGATTCAGACAGCCGTGATAAGCAAAAAAGAGCCGGAAAAACTTATCCATGCTATAAAAGAGCACGAAATAGACGGGATCATACTGGCAGGCTACCTTTCCATATTACCACCCGAAGTGGTAGAGCAGTACACAGATAAAATAATTAACATCCATCCGTCGCTTCTCCCAATGTTTGGCGGTATGGGTTATTATGGCCTTAAAGTCCATACAGCAGTGCTCAGTTCAGGTGTAAGCTACACAGGTGCGACAGCACATTTGGTAGACAATGGCGTGGACACAGGCAAAATTCTGGTAAGAGCAAGAGTGCCTGTGGAGAAGAGTGACACAGCAGAAGCACTACAAAAAAGAGTGCTGGCTATAGAACATAAAGTATTAGTTGAGGCGGTGAAAATCATGGTATCAGGGCATATAGAAAAAACGAAGAAAAACCCGATAGAACTAAGTGACACCTATAGTGACCATAACGGTCAATCCAATGTAGGGGGTGGGCAAGTCCAGCCCACCGATGCAAGACTTGCCGGTCTTGCTCCTGCCGAAACGAAAAACGTACTAATAATAGGCAATGGCGGAAGAGAACACGCTATAGGGTGGAAACTCAGACAAAACAAGAACTTAAAACTCTACTTTGCACCAGGAAACGGTGGGACGGCAGAGTTAGGTGAAAATATAAACATCAGTGTTGAGCAAATAGAAAAACTTGCAGACTTTGCCGAAAGCTACAAAATGGATCTCACCATAGTAGGACCCGAATTGCCTCTCACCTTAGGCGTTGCAGACGAGTTTAAAAGGCGCGGACTGAGAATTTTCGGACCGGGCGAAGCTGCGGCAAAGCTCGAGGGAAGTAAGTCGTTTGCAAAGGAATTCATGCAAAAACATAAAATCCCGACGGCTGAGTATACCAGTGTTATAAGCGTAGAAGATGGTGTGAAAATCATCCGGAACAAGCGATTTCCGCTTGTTCTCAAAGCCGACGGATTAGCTGCGGGCAAGGGAGTTGTAGTGTGCAATAGCATCAGTGAGGCAACTTCTGTTTTAAATGATATGTTAAATGCCGGCGCATTTGGCGATGCGGGAAATAAAGTCGTAATCGAAGAATTTCTTGAGGGTAAAGAGGTTTCGCTTTTGTGCTTTACAGATTCAGAGACAATAGTGCCAATGGAGACGGCAAGTGATTATAAAAGAGCTCTTGATAAAGACCTCGGAGCAAACACAGGAGGCATGGGCTCAATATCGCCATCCCCATATTACACACCTCGCCTCGGAGACGAGATAGCAGAAAAGACACTTGAAGGCTTAAAAGCAGAAGGTCTTGACTACCAAGGAGTGCTGTATATTGGTCTAATCCTAACGCTCGATGGTCCGAAGGTACTTGAATACAACGCAAGATTCGGCGACCCCGAAACACAAGCGCTGTTACCGCGTCTCGAAACCGACCTCTATGAAATAGCAATGGCTGTCACGGAAAAGCGATTGTCGAGTTGTAAGCTGAAATGGAATAAAAGTAAAGCAGTAGCGGTTGTAATGGCATCAGGAGGTTATCCCGAAAAATACGAAACAGGGCATGAGATAGAGATAAAGCAGACAAAAAGTATGGTATTTCACGCAGGAACTAAGCTGGAAAATAAAAAGCTTATGACAGACGGCGGACGAGTTCTTGCAGTGACCGCTATGGGAGAAAACTTCGAGGCAGCCCAAAAAGCGGCATATAAAGATCTTGAAAATATCACCTTTAAGGGAGCATCATTTAGGAGAGATATCGGGCAAACCGGGGCGCAAAGAGATATGCTCGCAACCAGATTTTAGTTTAACATACTTAAAATGTTCGTTTATTCTTTTAGCTGACATCATGCATACTAAAATAAACTCTGCCCGGCTCAATCTCACCAAGTGTATGACGAAATAGTTCAGAGATGGAAATAATCTGAAAACCGCGTGATAAAAGCTCGGGAATGATACGCCGATACGCCTCTAAAGTAGTCGAGAATATTTCATGGCTTATAATGATGCCGCCACTGTGAGCAGCGTCTACAACGGCGTTGAAAATTCCATCGGCATCCATGACACTCCAGTCTTCGGGGTCAATATCCCAGTTGACCATAGCAAAACCCAGTTCCTCGGAAATTTGCCTCATAGTATCGCTGACCTGCCCATAGGGCGGACGAAACAGCGGAGTATGAATACCGGTGATAGCATAAATGGCATCACTGGTTTTTTGAATTTGTTGTCTTACATCATCGTCTGTGAGTTTGGCTAAATTTCTGTGATTCCAAGAGTGCCCAATGACATCATTGCCGAGCTCCACAGCACGTCTGAGAGCATCAGGCTGAGTATGTACAAGATTGCCGACAACACAAAATGTAGCGCGAACATTATAAAGCTCAAGCAAATCCAAAAACTCATTGAGATATTGACCGGGACCATCATCAAAAGTTATGGCAATCATGGGAAGCAGAGGGTCTATAACTCTTTCTTGCGGGGGAACAGTCGGAACTGTAGGGTCAACAGGCTCAACAACTTCGTCGTAAGCGTTGTCATAGTCATCGTCATAATCATAGCTGTAATCATATTCGTCATCTTCATCAGGAGAAACTATCTCGTCAGGAGAAGGCGTAGGAGTCGGAGCAGAAAGCGGAGGTTCGGTTCTGATGAGCAGAAACGCACCTAAATCCTCATAAGGCAAAGTAACAATTAAAGTTTCAAATCCGTCAGGCAAGAAACCCGCATACTGAGGAATTATAACACCAATGCCTTCGTGTCCGATAAACAAATACGAAAGCCAACGCTCATCCATGTTATGAATATTCCCGTCGGTTTCAGGATGCTCAACAAGAAGTCTGAGATTCAGCAAATTAAGCAGACTATCTAGGGCGTGGTAATCCAAAATGTCAAACGGCTCAAGAAACTCATAAGTCGAAAGGTCAATGTTAAAAGTCTGAATAACTTCCTCAGGTTCTCCTGCCAGTGTAAGTGCAAATTGACCGCTCTGGAAAATGCCCACATATCTGTTATCTATAAGGAAAGAATCAAATTGTACATTTATTTCACCGATTTCAGAAGGATTATTTCGTAAGACAGCATCCATTTCATCACTGATATCGTTAAAAAGATTATGCGCCCACCGTGCAATGGCGTTATCGGATGAATTGCCTGCCTGAGGGAAACGAATATAAGCGTGAAGCGGGTCATTGTTGTGTTTTAGCACAGCGGAAAAACCGTACTCTACAATGGCGGGAAAAAGAGCTCTCGGGTCACGTTCGGGAACAACTTGCTCAGGCCGCGGTGTTGGCTCGGGTCGTGGAGTCGGTGTAGGGTCTGTATATGGTTCGCCGTAGGCACCTACAGCAAATATAACACCCACCAACAAGACAATGCCAATAAACTGAAAAAATCGTTTCATTTATATGAGTAATTCCTTTCGGCAAGAAAAATCGGCAACTATAGATAACACCATATAGTGATTGTGCAGCAGCCATTATATCAAACTCTTGTAAATAGGTCAAATTTTAACCGCCTATAGTGGCGTTTATTCCCATGCTCTGCGCCAACTCAAGGACACGCTTGGCAAGCTCATCACTGCACTGCGCAGTCCCCTCCATCAGCTCAATCATACCAAGGCTGGCATACTTTCCTGCGCCGAGTTTGTGATACTTGAGAATATCGAGCTGCACTAAACTGCCGAGACTTTTTGCAAAAGTAAGTCTGCCTTTGATTTCGTTATCAGTGTCATTGACTCCGGGAACCAAAATCATACGTACAATCATGGGCTTTCCTAAATTGGCGATTTTCATAGCATTTTCCAAAATAAGTTGATTATCAACACCTGTATACCGCCTGTGCAATACACGACTTAAAAGCTTGATATCAAATAAAACAAGGTCGGAGACAGAGACCAAAGGTGCAAGCCTTTCCCAGGAAAAATAGCCGGAAGTATCAAGTGCAACATGAACCTCAGCATCTTTCAGCCGCATGGCGACCTCAAAGAAAAAGTCAGCCTGAGTAACGGGGTCTCCGCCCGAAAATGTGACACCACCGCCAGACTGGTCAAAGAACACCTTATCACGCAAAAGTGCGGCAGCGAGATCAGCATCAGAAATAGGCTCACCAACCTTTTCATAAGCATCATAGTAACAAACGACCGAACTCTCTTCAAGATTAGCGAAATCACGGTCAATTTCTACACCATCCTCGGAAAGTGTGATAGTTCCCCCCGATTGAGCGACACAAGCGCCACAGGCGACACAGCGGCGGGGGTGATAAAGAAATTTAGCCGCATCCCCGATTAGCTCAGGATTAGCGCACCACAAACAATTGAGCGGGCAGCCAACAGCGAAAACAGTGCTGCGTACTCCCGGTCCGTCCTTAGTAGAATATCGTTGAATTTGAGATATAAAACCGTCCATAAAAATCCTTTGAATATTTAGAGTGAGAGGTCACAAGCCGTCTACCACACATTATCTGTCGGTGGGTCTTGTAATGTAAGTATACCACATTTTATTTGCTAATTGTAATATATCTTGTTTTCGGCTACGAAAAAAAGAATATAACCCGCAAGCTGAGCGAAAGCAAAGCATTGCGGGTTTGTGTTGTTGCGAAAACTTGTAGTGCAAATCATCGTTTTTTGGTCTCTCCAAGATTTTTTTTGATTTCTTTAAGAGACATGATTTTCTTGCCGAAGTCAGTTG
>Ga0209755_10000474_pt1 | contig 73376 bp, 74 predicted proteins | sample TergutCo191P1_FD_187301 | JGI IMG/M metagenome (GOLD analysis project Ga0209755, IMG submission 187301) | Cornitermes sp. P1 segment gut microbial communities from Petit-Saut dam, French Guiana - Co191P1 (SPAdes) (version 2) | ecosystem: Host-associated > Arthropoda: Insects > Digestive system...
AAGATAATATATCTACAATGGATATTAAAACTACCTGCGCTTCTAAAATGCTGGAAAATTATAAGCCGATATTTAACGCTACCGTAATAGATAAATTAGAACAAGCTGGCATGATAGTTATAGGCAAGGCAAATATGGACGAGTTTGCTATGGGTGGCTCTAGCGAAACGGGCTTCTTTGGCGCTGTGCGTAATCCTCATGATGCTTCCCGTGTTGCGGGCGGTTCTTCCGGTGGTAGCGCGGCCGCTGTTGCCGCTGGTGAGGTTCCGCTATCCTTGGGTACAGATACCGGCGGTAGTATTCGCCAACCTTGCGCCTTTTGCGGCCTTAGCGGAATAAAACCCAGCTATGGCTCAGTGTCCCGTTACGGCCTTATAGCCTACGCCTCCTCGCTAGATCAAATAGGGCCCATTGCTAATAATATAGACGATTGCGCCGCTTTACTGGCAATCATATCCGGCCCCGATAGCCGGGATAGCACCTGCGTTATCAAAAAACCCTTCCAGTTTAACGGCCAAGCCAAAAAAGATGTAAAAATCGGCCTGCCCCGCAACTATTTCAGTAAGGGAATAGACGACAGCGTAAAGCAAGCCATTATGGCGGCAGTTAAAAAGCTAGAACAATCCGGGGCAGTTATAGAAGAATTTGAAATGCCGCTGATGGATTATATGATCCCCGCCTATTATATTATCGCCTGTGCAGAGGCCTCTTCTAATCTTTCGCGCTACGATGGCCTAAAATACGGCTACCGTAGCCCAGAGGCAAAAACTCTTGACGAAACATACCGCCTATCCCGTAGCGAGGGCTTTGGGATGGAGGTTAAAAGAAGAATAATGCTAGGCTCATATGTGCTTTCCTCCGGTTATTACGATTCCCATTACAAAAAAGCCCTACAAGTGCGTACACTTTTAAGGGAAGCCTACCAGAAGTTATTTAAATCTTACGATGCAATTATCTCGCCCGTGGCGCCCACCACAGCATATAAGATAGGCGAAAACATAGACGACCCTATGAAAATGTACATGGGCGATATTTACACGGTATCCGTTAATTTAGCGGGCTTACCGGCAATTTCAGTGCCTTGCGGCTTTGACGATAAAGGCCTACCCATCGGCTTTCAACTAATAGGCGACTCTTTTAGCGAAGAAAAGCTAGTGGCTATAGCGCGGCAAGGTGAAGCGCTATGAGCTGGGAAACTGTAATAGGCTTGGAAGTCCATGCAGAGCTTTCTACTAAATCAAAGATATTTTGTGCTTGCTCTACAGTATTTGGCGATGAGCCTAATATTCATGTTTGCCCAGTTTGTTCCGGTATGCCGGGCTCTTTGCCACGGCTTAACCGCGCTGTGCTTGACTACGCCATACGCTTAGGTCTTGCACTCAACTGTTCCATCACAAAAATAAGTAAATTTGACCGTAAAAATTACTTTTATCCCGATCTGCCAAAGGCTTATCAAATTTCCCAGCTATATGCCCCTATCTGCTATGACGGCTATATGGCTCTTGACGATAAAACCTTCCGAATAAAAGAAATACACATGGAAGAGGACGCGGGAAAGCTAATACACACAAGCGCCGGCACGCAAATGGACTTTAACCGTTGCGGTGTGCCGCTTTTAGAAATTGTCTCAGAGCCGGATTTTAGGAGTAGCGACGAGCTAATAGCCTATCTGGAACGGCTACGTGAGATGCTTATATACTTGGACATCTGCGACGGTAAAATGCAAGAGGGCTCTATGCGTGTTGACGTCAACCTATCCATGCGGCAAGCCGGCGAAGAAATGGGAACACGCACAGAAACTAAAAATTTAAATTCATTTAAAGCGATAGAACGCGCCGTTAAATACGAAATAGCCCGGCAAAAAGAGCTTCTTGAGGAAGGCCGAAAGATAACGCAAGAAACCCGCCGCTGGGACGATGATAGGGGTGTCTCTTACGCCATGCGTTCCAAGGAAGATGCAAACGATTACCGCTATTTTCCCGAGCCCGATCTATTGCCGCTAGTTATTGACGATGCATGGCTTGAGGCTATCAGAAATAGCCTGCCAGAGCTGGCTCATCAAAAAAGGGCACGCTATATAAAAGATTTTGGCATTACGGAACAAGACGCATTAATACTAAGCACCCATATAGATACCTCTACTTTATTTGAAAGCCTAGCAGAAGAAAGTGGCGAAGCCCTAGAGGCGGCTCACTTAATCATACATCAAACAAAGCAGATAGCAGACACCAAAAAACTGGCAAAATTAATTAAGCTGGTGACAAAAGGAAAGATAAGCCGCAACGCCTACAAAGAGGCCGTACACGCGGTGGTCACACAAGACGTAGAGCCAGAGCAATATATTAGCGAAAAAGGCCTACTAATGGACAACAACGAAGATGCAATTAAAGAAGCGGTAAATAACGTCCTAGCAGACAATCAAAACGCCCTTGCCGACTATAAGGCTGGCAAAGTAAAAGCCTTTGCATTTTTAATGGGGCAGACAATGAAGAAGCTGGGCGGTTCAGGAAACCCGGAATTAACTAAAAAAATACTAAAGGAGGCACTTGAAGATGCTGACTAAACGCCTAATAGCTTGCTTTGACATTCTAAACGGAATGGTAACAAAGGCGGTACAGTTTCAGGATAACATAAACGTAGCCCCCGCCGAAGAGTTAGCGCTTGCCATGTACAAGGCGCAAATAGACGAATTGATATTTTACGATATTACAGCCAGCGGCGAAAAACGTAAAATTGACATAGAGACAGTAAAAAAGGTGGCGCGGCTAGTTTTCATCCCCTTTACGGTAGGCGGGGGCATTAAAGATTTAAACGATATGTATGAGGTATTAAAGGCTGGTGCCGAAAAAATCAGTGTAGATTCCATGGCAGTTAGGAATCCAAATATCCTGACAGAAGGGGCAAAGGCCTTTGGCACCCAGTGTATTGTACTGTCTACACAAGTCAAAAAAACGGGTAAAACAGCAAGCGGCTACGAAGTTTTTATAGACGGCGCAAGGCAAGAAACCGGCCTAGACGCCATTGAATGGATAAAGCGCGGACAAGAGCTTGGCGCGGGCGAGGTATGCATTAACAGCATAGAAAACGACGGCGCGCTATCAGGCTACGATTTAGAACTCATGAAACTAGCAGAGTCTGCCATAACTATCCCCCTAATAGCATCGGGCGGCGCAGGAAAGCCAGAGCATCTAAAAGACTTATTTACCCAAACAGAAGCGCAAGCCGCCATAATCAGCAGTATGCTATATTCCCCGCGAATGAAGCGAAACTATCCGGTACATGAGCTTAAAGAATATCTAATAGGAAACAACATAAAAATGCGACCTTATAGAGAGGGAATTTAATATGGATTTAATAACGTATTTAGAAGATTTATCTTACATTACCTTAACGGATACCGAAAAACAGCGGCTAAGCGGAGATCTGCAAGAAATATTAAACAGCATGACATTACTAAACGAGCTAAAAACCGAAGCCGAAGATAGTTTTTATGATGAAGTAAATGTGTTCCGCGATGACGAAGTAAAACCTTCTGTCGCCCGTGAGCTTATACTTAAAAACGCGCCTGAGAGCAACTATAATTTGTTTCTAGCGCCCGGCGCAAGGGAGGATAGATGATGAGAAGCAAATACCAATCCCCGCTATGCGGAAGGTACGCAAGCGCAGAAATGCAAGGCATCTTCTCAGACGACACAAAGTTTTCTACATGGCGCAAACTGTGGGTAGCACTTGCCGAAAGCCAAGCCGCCCTAGGCCTTAACATCAACGACGAGCAAATAGAGCAAATGAAAGCCAATATCCATAATATTAACTACGAACGAGCAAGCGAAATAGAACGCGAAACAAAGCACGATGTTATGTCGCATATTAAGGCCTTTGGCGAGCAATGCCCCGCCGCCGCGCCTATTATCCATCTTGGCGCCACTTCATGTTATGTGGGCGATAATACCGATATTATTATCCAAAAATCCGCATTGCTATTAGTAAAAAAACTGCTTGTAAATGCAGTTTACGAGTTATACAAATTCGCCGCAAAGTATAAGGATCTTCACTGCCTTGCTTATACACACTTTCAGTCGGCACAGCCTACCACGGTAGGTAAACGCGCTTGCCTGTGGATTCAAGATCTTCTATTTGATCTGGAACAGCTTGACTTTATACTAGATAACTTAAAACTGCTGGGCTGTAAGGGAACAACCGGAACAGCCGCAAGCTTCTTAGCGCTGTTTGACGGCGATCATGACAAAGTCAAACAACTTGAGCAAATGATCGCACAAAAAATTGGCTTTGATAGCAATAAGATATACCCCGTAAGCGGCCAAACATATTCAAGGAAAATTGACTACTACACCGTATCCGTATTATGCGGCATAGCGCAAAGCGCCAGCAAATTTTCAAATGACATACGCTTACTGTCGCATTTAAAGGAAATTCAAGAGCCCTTTGAAGATAAACAAGTCGGCTCAAGCGCAATGGCCTACAAAAAAAATCCTATAAAAAGCGAGCGCATAGCTTCCTTGGCACGCTATGTTATGACTAACTCACTTAACCCCGCGCTAACGGCAAGTTCCCAGTGGTTTGAACGTACACTGGACGATTCTGCCAACAGGCGCATAGCCATTCCAGAAGCATTTTTGGCGGTGGATGCCATTCTGTCGCTTATGATAAATATTTCCGGGGGTCTTATAGTTAATCCCAAAATAGTAGAAAAACGCCTTGAAGAAGAGTTGCCTTTAATGGCGACCGAAAATATCCTGATGCATTGTGTCAGAAAAGGCGGCGACAGACAAGAGCTTCATGAACAGATAAGGCTACACTCTATGGAAGAAACAGATAGCGATTTGATAGAGCGAATTTTAAATAACCCGGCCTTTGAATTTACTAAAGAAGAAATGGACTCAATATTAAATGTCGAGCAGTTTACAGGCCGGTCTACACAACAATGCGAAGAGTTTCTATCGTATGTCAAGGCAATTCTTGACAATAACCACGGGCTTTTGGGAATCGACGTAGAAATCACAATCTAAAGGAGGCCACTTATGTTATCAGCTATTGCAGGTATTAACTGGGGCGATGAAGGTAAAGGGCGTATGGTCGATCTGCTTTCTGAGGAATACGATATTATTTGCCGCTATCAGGGCGGCAACAACGCCGGCCATACCATCGTAAACGATAAGGGCAAATTTATATTAAATCTAATCCCTTCCGGCATTTTGCGCGAAACTACAGTAAACGTAATGGGTACAGGAATGGTAATTGACCTAGAGCATTTGATGACAGAAATTGAAGCCCTAACAACAAAAGGCATAAGCGTAAGCCCAAAAAACCTAAAAATAAGCGATAAAGCCGTTATTTGCCTACCCTACCATAAAAATCAAGATATTTTAGAGGAAGAACGCCTGGCCGAAAATCAATACGGTTCAACAAGGCGCGGCATAGCGCCAGTATACGGCGATAAGTACATGAAAAAGGCCTTAAGAATGGTAGACCTACTTGATATTGATACAATAGAAAAAAAACTTAGCGCTGTTGTCGATTGGAAGAATCTAACGCTTAAAGCCTACGGCCACACTGTAGACTTTAACGAAAGCTTGCAATGGCTTAAGAAGTACGCCACAAATTTAAGCCCATATATTACTGATACAACGGACTATTTGCTATCAGCCGCAGGTGCCGGCAAAAACATACTATTTGAGGCGCAGCTAGGCGCTCTTAGAGATATAGATTACGGAATATATCCCTATACAAGCTCCTCGCAAACACTGGCGGCTTACGCGCCCATAGGCGCGGGGATACCTGGCCTAAAACTTGACAAGGTAACGGGCGTTATAAAGGCATATTCAAGCTGTGTGGGCGAAGGGCCTTTTACGGCAGAGCTATTTGACGAAGAGGGCTCAACACTAAGGGAAGCTGGCTCAGAGTACGGAGCGGCCACCGGCAGACCGCGCCGGGTAGGCGGCTTTGATATTCCCGCCAGCAGATACGGCGTTTTGCTTCAAGGAGCGGACGAGCTTGCCCTTACTAAACTGGATGTATTATCCTACATGGATAAAATTCCGGTTTGTGTGGCTTACGAAATTGATGGAGAAATAACAAAGGTATTCCCAAGCGGCGACCGGTTAATGAAGGCAAAGCCGGTATACGAATATGTAGAGGGTTTTAAGACAGACGTATCACATTGCAGAAGAAAGGAAGAGTTACCCCAGGCGGCGCTTGAATACATACGTTATATAGAAAAGGCCGTGGACTGCCCAATAAAATATATCTCTGTAGGTGCCGGGCGGGGCGACTATATTAAGCTGTCATGACTAAATATATTTTTATAAGCGGCGGGGTAGTTTCTGGGCTAGGAAAGGGCATAACCGCCGCCAGCCTGGGAAGGCTTTTAAAACAGCGCGGCTTAAGGGTAGCCGCCCAAAAACTAGACCCCTACATGAACATAGACCCCGGAACAATGAACCCTTTACAGCACGGCGAGGTTTTTGTAACAGACGACGGCGCGGAAACAGACCTAGACCTAGGCCACTACGAACGCTTTATGGACGAAAACCTGAACAAATCAAGCAACCTAACCGCCGGCCGAGTGTATTCCAGCGTGCTAGAGCGGGAGCGCGCTGGTGCTTACCTAGGCGGAACAGTACAAGTGGTTCCGCATGTTACAGAAGAGATTAAAAATTTTATATATGCCAAAAGCTCTGCAAGCCTTGATGTGCTGATAGTAGAAATAGGCGGCACGATAGGTGATATTGAAATTCAGCCATTTTTAGAGGCTATAAGGCAAATTTCGCTTGAAAAAGCTAACTGTCTGTTTATTCATGTAACGCTTGTACCATATTTAAAAAGCTCTGGCGAACATAAATCGAAGCCGACACAGCATTCTGTAAAAGAATTGCGGTCTATGGGTATTACGCCAAATATAATTGTAGCAAGGGCAGACGAACCCATAGATAACGGTATAAAAGAAAAAATAGCGCTGTTTTGCAATGTAAAGCCAGACTGTGTTATTGAAAACATCAGCCTTCCGTCACTATACGAAGCGCCGCTTATGTTGCACAAAAACGGGCTGGACGAGCTAGTATGCCGAGAGCTGGCCATAAACAGCCCAAAGCCAGATTTAAGCGAATGGATAAAGATGTCGCAAAAGATTTCGGCAAGGCAAAAGACGGTTAATATTGCTATTGTAGGAAAGTATGTAAGCCTGCGGGACGCGTATCTTTCTATTACAGAGTCTTTGCACCATGCCAGCTTTGAAATTGGGGTTAATATAAACATTAAATGGATCGACAGTACTTCTGATGATATACCGGAAATGTTAAGCAATGCTGACGCTATACTTATCCCCGGCGGTTTTGGCGACCGGGGCATAGAAGGAAAAATCACAGCCTGCCGATATGCCCGTGAAAATGATATACCCTTTTTGGGCATATGCCTGGGTATGCAAATTGCCGTAATAGAATTTGCAAGGAATGTATGCGGGTTTGAAGGCGCAAATTCCACAGAGTTTGACGAAAATGCAGAGCATCAAGTTATCCATTTAATGCCAGGCCAAGCCGGAATGATAGGAAGCGGCGGCACAATGCGCCTGGGCGCCTATCCTTGTATTGCGAAGGAAGGCTCTTTGTTGCGTAAATTATACGGAGAAGGACAAATAAGCGAGCGCCATCGTCATCGTTTTGAGTTTAATAATGCTTACCGCGATTCTTTGACGAGTAAAGCTTTAGATATATGCGGATTATCCCCAAACGGCCAGCTTGTTGAGGCTATTGAACTGCCAGAGAAGCGCTTTTTTGTGGCTGTACAGTTTCATCCGGAGTTTAAGAGCCGCCCTAATAGGGCGCATCCGTTGTTTTTGGGTTTTGTTGAGGCGGCGTTTGAAGGTTAAACGGTCTTGTGCTACACTATTTGTAGAAATTATTTTGTAGGGGTGTGAAGTTTAATATGCCGGAAAAGGAAATAAATAAAAAGGTTGTTAAGGTTATTGTTGTTTCTGCTTTAGGTGCGGTGGCAGTGCTTCTTGTTCCTGTATTGTTTCGTATATTATTATAAGGTTGAAATAATAATAACACCATTTCCGTGCTGACAGGTACGGAAGCCCCGATAGTTGCGCACCTCATCATTTTTGAAGGGAGTCAAATATAATGTATGCTGTAAAAGCATTATACGATGGCGTAAACTTTAAGCCGAAACAACCCATCGCAATAAAGGAGCAATATGAAGTAATTATCACTTTTGTTGAACCTGTAAAGAAAACCAATACAACTACACTTCCTTATGAACGTGGTTGTATGAAAGACAAAATGTGGATGGCTGATGATTTTAATGCGCCATTAGATGATTTTATGGAGTACATGTAATGAAATATTTATTGGATACGCACACGTTCCTATGGTATTTTTGGGATTCAAAAGACCTTAGTGAATGCGCATCAGAAATCATCGAAAATAATGCTGTGGAAAAGTATGTCAGCGGGGAGTTTAAGCCAAACCTTCCATCAGCAAAAATGAGGTGAGCCCCGGAGGACGGGCTGATAATTTTTTTCTACGGCAAATCGCAACTCGCAAGGCCGGCGAGCTACGCCCGCCTGCTTGCTCAAACAGGCGATTTACCTACGAAAAAAGTTATCAGCCCGTCCTCCTACTGCCCCTCGCTCAATTTTTCAATAAGCCCCAATTTATTTTCGTGGAGCCCTCGCCCGCTCAATCATAACATATTATACATACTGATTTAGTATGTTATCGTTAATTAGCCCGGCGGGCTTGTAAACGAAAACCAATCCAAGTAAGATCGTTCGCTACGCTTAATAAAACTGCCCTTTTTCTATACAAACCCCCTACAAAAAAACATCACCCCAAAACCGAAACAGAATTGCCATTTGCAATCTGCCATGTATCTGATATACTATTACAGTATACAAGAAAATAATGTAAACATTTGCCATAAATAGAAACGGATGAATATATATGAATCTAAAATCCATAAAAACCAACCTACAAAAAACAATACGCGCCAAAAAATTTTGGCTAATAGTAAGCTCTATCTCAATAGGCTATCTCCTAATAGCCGCCATAGTCACCAGCTCCTTACTAGCTGGCAACACCCCTACCCTTACCCCGGCACCCCCAAGCCTGGCTCAGCATTCGGAGGCCTCCGAAGCTTCCCAGCCGCCTGTAAACGGCTACAGTCCAATCCGGGAGAACATCGAAGAGGATACCGGTAACTTTCTGCGCCCGCCCGCCCGTACCAACGTGCTGATAGTGGGCCTAGACCACGCCCGCCTAGCCGACGTAATAATAGTCGGTAGCTTTGAGCGCGATACAGGCGAAATAAACCTACTAAGCATTCCACGCGACACCTTCACCCAGCTACCCCAGCACCGCATCGACAACATGACCGATAACGGCCTGTGGGTTCCTGGCACCCTAAAAATAAACGCCTTGCGCTCCCTAAGCCGCGACTTTGGCCCACACTTCCTAAAAGAACAGCTTTCCGAAACCTTAGGCCTAGAAATACACTACTACGTAGAAATGAACCTGGCCGCATTCCGCGATATAGTAGACATAATCGGCGGGGTGGAAATTGAAGTACCGCGCCGCTTGCATTACTATGACCCATACCAGAATCTTTTAATAGACATCCCAGCCGGCACACACCAAATGGACGGCCGCATGGCAGAACATTTTGTACGCTACCGCGATGTTGACGGCGATTTAGGCCGCATCAACGCCCAGCAGCGCTTTATGACCCAGCTTTTTAGGCAAGCGCTGCGCCGGGAATCTGTCATGAACGATCCTGTTGGCCTAACCCGTGTAGCCTTACGTAATGTAGACACCAACATTGGGCTCGATCTCTTCCGTTACATTCCATATATTCCCAACCTAGACCCAAATAATATCCACACCTACATGCTGCCCGGCGAAGGTGGCCGTATCAACGGAATTTCCTATTTTATACCGGATAGCAAGCGGGTTCCGGAGGTAATTAACCGAATGTTCTTTGGCATAACGCCTGAGCCGGACGAGGACGCTCTAATACAGGTAATAGCCCATAGCGGCAGTAATTCCCGCAATGCGCAGATTTCCATATTAAACGGAACACGTGTAGGCGGCGTAGCCCGCGATATTGCCGATAGGCTACACGCAGACGGCTACAATATAGCCCACGTAGGCGTATTCAGCGGTTCCCAAGAGAACAGAACACGCATAAATGTCCGCGAAGAGGGCCTGGGCGAAGATCTGCTTGCATACTTTGCGGACGCAGTTATATCGGTAGACCCCAGAATAGATTTTGATATAGTAATTGTTGTGGGACGAAGTGAGCAATAAGTCGGTAAAAGAAAGAGGTGAACCATGCCAAATTCATCACGATTTATAATTGTCAGTAAGGACGCTGTCTTTTGCGAAGGTATTAAGGACGGCCTAAAGACCTTTCCGAGCGTAGGGATGGTCGTTAGTGTAGGCACTCCCGAAGAAGCGGAAAATAAAATTGTACGCACCGCGCCAACCATTATGTTAATTGACGTTGACAGCAGTTCTGTGCCTGACCCATCAATGCTAACAAAGCTGATGGCACGCTATAATAACGTGCTGGTGGTACTTACTGCCCGTGTTCAAAGTAGCGTGCGGCGCTTGACAATGGCTGGAATACGCGATTTTTCGCAAAAGCCGGCTATATTCAACAAGCCCAATATCGAACGCTATCTAAAAATGATAATAGACCGCATGGGCGGCATAGCCGCTGGCGGCAGTGTTGTTGTAGATTACAAAAATATCGCAAAAAGCGTTGGTGTAAACGATAAAATAATAGTAATAGCCTCCTCCACCGGCGGTGTAGAGGCTGTCGAGAAGGTTATTGCAAGGCTTCCGGCTACTGTGCCGCCTATACTGTTGGTTCAACATATGCCATCGGGCTTTACCAAGCTGTTTGCCAGCCGTTTAAACGGGCTTTTTCCGCTTAACATAAAAGAGGCCCAAACGGGGGATTACTTATTGCAGGGGCAAATGCTAATTGCCCCCGCCGGGAACCATATGCGGCTTGTGCAAAAGCAAGGGAAGCTTGCTGTAGACTGCTTTTTAGGCCCTAAAATGCATGGGGTTATTCCTGCGGCAGATATTTTATTTGAATCTGTGGCCAATATCCAAAAGAAGAACGCTATCGGCGTAATCTTGACGGGGATGGGCGCAGACGGCGGCCGCGGTCTTATGCTGATGCATAACAGCGGCGCCAAGACCATAGGTCAAAACCAGGAATCTTGCGTAGTATACGGTATGCCAAAGGTAGCTAGAGATTTGGGCGCGGTAGATTTTGAGATTCATTTAGAAAATATTGCCGCCAAAATAATGAGCCTTGTTTAAGATTATATACAATGTAATGCTAGAAGAAGGGGCGCTGTTTAGTCTTGGTAGCCCAAAAGAAGGCCTGTACGCGGTTCAGTATTCGGGCAAACCGCTATGGCTGTACGCACGTGACGATTGCAGTGTAGAGAATTTGCGCGGCTCATTTAGCGCATGTTTAGATAAAAAAAACGATATAAGCGGCTTGGTAAGCACTGGTTGGGCGGCGGAGGTATGTAGTGATTTATGCCCGCCCATTACGGCTTCTTGGGAGATAGCCGCGTTTTATTTGCCTTTTTTACCGGACTTAAAGCATATTGCGAAAGGGCGCTTAATTTTTCCAAGCTTGGAAGATGCTACTATTATCGACGGCTGGATAAAAGAATTTTACAGGGAAGCCCTGTCAAGCGAATTTAATGCGACAGGAAAGTTTGCGATAGCGCTTATTAAAGGGAAAAAGCTTTACGGGCTTGAGGTAGAAGGGCTTGGTCTTGCGGCTATGGGTATGGTTATTCCGGTCAATGCTGATATGGGCCGCTTAAATTTGATTTACTGCCCGCCCTCCTACAGAGGACGCGGCTTCGGCAAGGATATAGTAGCGGCGCTTGCGGCAAAGTTGCAAGACTGGAATCAATTACCGGTATTATATGCTCGTGTAGAAAATAAAATAGTAATGGATATGTACAAATCGCTCGGCTTTGTGGAGGCCGGCCGCTTGCTTGAATTGAGGTTTTAGGATATGAAGTTGTTGGCGTTAATTGCGCTACTTACTTTTACGGCGGCGGCATGTAGCCCGCCGCAGGTTCAAGAGACATTTATGGAGCTAGAAATATATGAAATAAGCCTGCCCGTAGTGGAGACAGGCATTTCTTTCGTGCCGGAACAAGGCCGGCCTAGCCTAATAGAGCGTCCGGAGCTTCCTGAGCCGGAGCCGATTTTCCCCAACGAAGTGGGTGAAATTATGGTACTTGTATATCACGGCCTACACGAAGAAAATCCCAGCGAGTTTGACAGGCTTACGGCAGATTTTTGGAATGATTTACAAACTTTATACGATCAGGGTTATAGACTAATTTCTATGGCCGATTTGGTAAACAATAATATAAGAACCCCGGCGGGTTATACTCCGGTGGTGTTTACTTTTGACGATGGGGTACCCTCGGCCTTTTCTCTTATGGAGAACGAGGACGGGACATTAAGCCCGGTACCGGGTACGGCGGTTTATATAATGCTGGCCTTTTATGAAGAGAACCCGGATTTTGGGCTTGCGGCCACTTTTTTTATAAACGGCCATCCAGAGCCTTTTAGAGGCGCGGGTACCATGCAAGAGCGTTTTAGCTTTTTGTTGGATAAGGGTTTTGAACTTGGTAATCATGGCTTTACACATGCAAACTTTGCGCAGTTAAACGCTACGCAGTTACAGCGTGAGATTGGGCGCTTGGATCAGTTTATTCGCTATCATGCCCCGGAAGGCCATGAGGTTTTGACCCTGGCTTACCCTTTTGGTATACGCCCCCGGCCAAGATTACGCGGCTACGCCATGGCTGGCGAGTATAATGGCGTGGCCTATAGTCATTCCTGGGCTTTTAGGGTTGGCAATACTTTTGTGCCGCCCTTGCCGCATCATGTTAATTTTGATGCCACAAATGTATCCCGCGTAATTGCCTCTGATGTGAGTACGCCTCACTATGCGGTGGCGGATTTAGGATTCTTTTTGCGGCTATTTGAGCGCTATCCGCATCTGCGTTTTATTTCAGACGGAGATCCGGATACAATCACCGTACCGAATACGCACGTACAGTACGTAAATAAGGAAAATTTAGCAGGCAAAGAATTGGTGGTGTACAAGATATATGAAGAAACTCCATATAAGCCTATGCAGTTGGATTACGCGGGTTAGTTTAATATCTGTCGCACTCAGTCTTTTGCTTGCAGTTTCTGTAAATGCGGATTCTGGCTTGCTGTGGCTGGTTAATCCGGATCATCCTTTAGAGGCTTCCTACCGGCCTCAGAATTTGATATACGTAAACGGCTATCCGCTTAGACCAGAAGCGGCCGAGGCCTTTATGACAATGTGGGAGGATATGAAAGCCGCTGGCATAAAGGGGCTTAGAATGCAAAGCGCGTACCGCCCTTATCGTTATCAGCAGGCGCTGTTTGACGATAAGGTAAAGAATTGGCAAGGCTTAGGCCATAAAGAAGAGGTTGCCCAGGTGTTGGCGGCTCGCTCTGTGGCTATGCCGGGCGCTAGTGAACATCAGACGGGTTTGGCTGTGGATGTTTCTATTAATGGCCAGCTTAATGTACATTTTGGCAGTACAGAAGCGGGGGTATGGCTGGCTAATAATGCTGGGCGCTATGGCTTTATCACGCGCTATCCTAAAGAGAAAATTCATATAACGCGCATTATATATGAACCTTGGCATTTACGTTATGTGGGGGTTCCGCACGCCCAATATATGCAAGAACAGAATATGTGCATGGAGGAGTACCTTGATTTTTTGAAGGAAGCCGGAACTGTGCTGTTTTGGGTGGATGATGGTAGTTATTATAAGATGAGTTTTTATAAGCAAAGGCCGGAAATGGGGGTGATAGAGGCCGCTTATGATGTTTCTTCCTTAGGTTTTGATGCTGGGGCTGGTTTTGTTGTTACTGAGTTTAAGAGGTTTTTGAGGTAAGTAGGTGTTGTTTAGTCTAATTTTGAAATGAGTCAGTTGGTGACTGTGAGTCACCAACTGGATTAATGTGAACGACTAACCCCGGAGAATTGAGGTATAAAAATATGAAACCGTCAAATTATAATTTTGTTTTTCCTTTTAAAGCCTTTAGAATACTTTCGCTTTTGTTTGTATTATATATTTTATTAGTACTGGGCGCATGTTCAAATGGTGAAGAAATTGTTACTAATACATCAGAACCTAACATCTCATGGCTTGACCCATATGAGTTTGATTTCACTAGACCAGTCATATTATCACAACTCGAATTTACACCCTACATACCGTCGGATGAAGCGCTAAGCGGCTTTGCCGCTGATGCATCTTTTTTAGTCCAAACAGTAGAGCAAGTACATCCGATTTTTATAATCGAAGGGATGCTCCCAGAAGAATATGAAGATATGCGCGATACCTTCCTCGCCTATTCAAAAAACTATGATATAACTAAAGAAAACTTTGTTTTTGCGGCTAAAAGATACCTAACAACTTTACGAGACGGTCACGCAAGCGCCGGTGCTGGCCTATTTGCATACAGAGACGATGAAGGTTGGCTACAACGTATGGAACTTAGCTATCTACTTGATATTGAATTTGAAGCGCGTAACAATAGCTTATTTTTACGAGACGAAGAAGGGAACCCTACATACATTGAAGTTTATTACATTGGGGGAATCCCTATCAATAGGGTTTTTGACATAATCAGTAGATATAATTTTTCTGAAAACGAAGTTGACCTCAACCGAAACAGAGCTATTTTTTCTCGTTATGGAGCGTTGCTTGAAAGAGCCGGAGCAGAAAATATAGATGACAATTTTATCATAACAATTAACGATGAAAATGAAATTTTTGATATTAAAATCCCTTTAAATGCCTCTCTAAGATATTTGCTGCGAAATTCTGCCGTAGCAGCGGGCTTTATTGCGCGATATGAATTATTTGATGACGTTTTACTTATTGATTTACGCATGATGGAACTGGGTGACGAAGTAAACAAAGTAATTTCAGCCACAAGAAATGCGATGAATGACGGAATACGTAAATTTATAGTAGATGTACGTAGCAATAGAGGTGGAACTTCAGTGGTTAGACATAATTTATTTGCTCCGCTTAGGCTCACACCTTTGGCAGGTAACTCATACATTGTTCGATTAAGTTATCCGCTAACAGAACGATATGGAGAATACCATCGCCCATTTCCTACACATAATACGGCACATAGTGTACATACACAAGCTTTTGAAAACATCCGCAATGCGGAGGATATATTTATATCGGTGCTTACAGATAATGAAACATATAGTGCCGGAACGCAGTTTGCTATGCAAGTACAAGACAGAGGAATAGTAGGTAATGTCATAGGTGCGCCAAGCAGACAAAGCCCCCATTTTTTTGCCGGATCGCTCTTTTTTACTATGCCCTATTCTGAAATTATTTTTGCTGTTTCTAGTGCATATTTTAGGCGGTTTGATGCCAATGCAGATCAGCTTGTTGTATGGCCAGATATTATAACAGACCCCAGGGATGCTTTATATGTAGCCTTAGAATATTTAGCTGGACGTTAAATGGCAAGGGAGTATTACACTAAAATAAGAGGGTGATAGATGGACATAATGCGCGAAGTTTATATGCTGGGAAACAGCCTTTGGTCACAGCTCAGGATGATCTCACCGTACTGGCTTACGGGGCTTGTAGCGGGGTCAATTGTATCGGTATATTTGTCAGACCGCATAGCCGCTAAAGTAGCGGGGCTTTCTACAGAGCGCATTTGGGTGGTTTGTTTATCTGCTTTTTTGGGAATGGCCTCGCCTTTGTGTATGTTCGGCACGGTGCCGCTTATTGCCGCGTTAGGACAAAAAGGCGTTCCGCAACATATTCTTGCTTCGTTTATGGTCAGCTCGGTTTTGATTAATCCTAATCTATGGCTGGTTAGTTTTGTTTTAGGTTGGGAAATTGCGCTTACCCGTTTGGCTTTGGCGTTTTTGTGTGGTATCCTTGCGGGGGTGTTTGTACTTTACGGCTTTAGGAACCGTGAGCTGTTTTCCTTTGGGCAGTTTAGCTCTGGAAAAAAGAAACGAAAATTTTTACCGGATCTAGCAAAGGCTTTTCGTATTACCGCACCTTATCTGCTGATTGGTGTAACGCTAACGGCCTTGGGCGAGCGGTATATTCCGCCCGAATGGATTTCTGGAATGTTTGGCGCAAGGCGCGGGCTTGGCGTGCTTTTTGCGACAACTTTATCTGTGCCCTTATATATATGCGGCGCGGGAACAATCCCTTTAATTCGCGCTTGGCTGTTTGCGGGGATGGGCGTGGGTGATGCAATGGCCTTTATGCTTGCCGGGCCCGCCACAAAAATAAATAATCTAAGCGCGGTAAAAATGATTTTGGGTACAAAAAATTTTCTGCTATACTTAATTTTTGTTGTAAGCTTTGCGATTTTGGCAGGGCTTGGCGTAGGATTCGTTTTATAGGAGGCTTACAAATGAGAAAAACTGGATTGCTTATTGTTGTTCTTATGCTTGCTTTAGTTGGCTGTGATGAAATTGAAAACGAAATAATAGCGGCCATAGAGGCACAAGAAGTGCAGGAAGTACAAGCACCTCCACCCCAAGCCCAAGCCTCACATCACGGCTCTATAATTTTCGTAGAAGATTCAAACGGCTTAGATGACGGAGTTTTGCGGCTCATCAATGCGATGGAAACACACAATCAACCTTTCTTTCAAACAAACTCTTCACCAAACGGTATGATTGCGGCAAATGATGTGGTTTTACTACAAATAAACGTCCAGTGGGCAGAGCGCGGCGGCACTAATACAGATTTAATCGCCCGAGTAATTGAAGCGCTACTTGCCCATCCGGAGGGCTTTACAGGCGAAATTATTATTGCCGATAACGGCCAAGCGCAGTTTGGCTCTTACGGCAGAGGCGGCAATCTTGATTGGAGCCAGCCAAACTCTGCGTGCCGCCAGCAATCAACCCTGGATGTAATACGATATTTTCAAGGTCAAGGATACCGTGTAACTGGCGTCCTGTGGGACGAATTTACAACCGTGCGCGTTGCAGAATTTAGCGAGGGCGACTATACGGACGGATTTTTTGTGGAAGATACAATCCGTCATACAGGCTTGGAAGTTAGCTATCCGAAATTCACCACGGAATTTGGAACACACGTAAGCTTCCGCGAGGGAATATGGGACAGCGAAAGCGCGACATACGATCACGATAGGCTGAAAGTTATTAACATGCCGGTGCTTAAGTCCCATATGCTTTTCCAGCAAACAGGCGCGGTAAAGGGCTATATGGGAGTGGTGTCCGACCGTCTTACACAGCGGCGTTCCCACAACAGTGTAGGAACAGGCGGCATGGGTACACTGATGGTCTATACCAGAATGCCGGTGCTGAATATTATGGATATGATTTGGGTGGGCCCAGACAGAGGCCCGGCAAGCAGTTTCGCATCGGCAGTTGAAGTAAACATGATAGCCGCATCAACAGACCCGGTTGCCTTGGATGTTTGGACAACCGTTCACGTTCTAATTCCAGAAGCGGAACAAATTCCTGGAGGACGCGCCGCCGCCATGAACCCTAAGCTTAACGAACCTGGTACTTTCGGACATTGGCTACGCCTTTCCTTGGACGAAATGCTTGCCGCTGGATATAATTTCACAATGGATGAAAACGAGATGTTAGTGGTAGGATCGTGAAAAGAAAAGGAGCATAGTAATGAATACTCTAATCGCGGTAAATATAGCGCCATTTGGCGTGGGGGATGAGTTGTCGAAGTATATAGCAGAAGTTGTTAGGGTTATTGAAGCCTCTGGGCTTCCTAGCCGTACAACCTCTATGTTTACAGAAATTGAGGGTGAATGGGATGAGGTTATGAAGGTCGTAAAGGATGCTACGTTTGTGCTTGCTGAAAAGGGCATTCGTACCAGTGTTACGCTTAAAGCTGACATACGGCCTGGATATACTAACAGAATGAAGGGTAAGGTTGAAAAGTTGAACAGTATATTGGGCGGGGAACGAGGATAAAAATAAAGGGGTAGCCCCGAAGAGCATCCGGAGGAAGGGCTGTTTCGGCTAGTTTTTGGTTAGGCTCCCGCCCGCTGAATCATAATATACTAAACCAGTATGTTTAATATGTTATGGTTGCGCTTTTGACTTTTGGATTGTTTATCCTTAGTCTGATCGGATTAGTAGTAGTAATTGTCAAGAACATGAAAAAGTAAATCGGCCTCCATCATTCGCAAAGGGGAGAGCCGACTAACTTTTCATTAGAAATTTAATTTAAGCAATCCCGCCGTCTTTTTAGCGGTTGTGTCAGGGGAGCGTTAGGCGTAACGTTCCCCGCTTCTATTTATACCCTTATTATATACCATACATACGGCTTTGTAAAACAACAAATTACAATTTAAAATAAGATACAAGCTGTTGCAGAAGCTCGGCTTGCGAGTTTAATTCCTCTGCGGCGGCGGCTGTTTCCTCCGATACTGCGGAGTTACTCTGTACCACCTGCGATATTTGCGAAATTCCAGAACTTACCTGAGAAATTGCCTCTGCCTGTTCTTTTGACGAGCTGGATATTCTATCAATAATTTCTGATATTTCGCCGGCCCCGCTAACAATGGTATCTAAGGATTCCGAAGTAGAAGTAGCAATTTCCGAGCCAGAATCCACTCTCTCCATAGATTCCTGTATAAGGTTGGTGCTTTCTACTGTCGCCTGTTGGCTACGGCCCGCAAGGTTTCTTACCTCTTCTGCTACTACGCTAAAGCCTTTGCCGTGTTCGCCTGCTCTGGCGGCTTCTACTGCGGCGTTAAGAGAAAGCAAGTTAGTTTGGAAGGCTATGTCTTGGATAGTTTTGATAATCTTAGATATTCCCTGAGAGGACTCTTTTATCTGATCCATAGCAGATAGCATTTGCCTCATGGATTCGTTACCCTCTCTTGCATTTGAGGTAGACTTACTGGAAAGCTCGTTTGCATTAGAGGCATCGTCCGCATTTTGTCTTGTCTGCTGGGTAATTAAGTCTATAGAGGCGTTTAACTCTTCTACAGAGCTGGCCTGTGTTTGCGCGCCGTTCGCCAGGTCTGTTGCACTGGTAGAAATTTGCCTTGCACCAGCCAATACCTGCTGGGAAGCGGCGTTTATCTCAGACATTGTTTTATGTAGTGTGGAAGATATATTGTTGATTGCCTGTTTAACCGGCGCATAATCACCTATAAATTCCAAATTAATTTTGCTGTTTAAATCACCTTCGGCAAGTGCGCCTACGCATTTGTTAATTTCTTGCATATAATCGTCCGTATCCGTTATAAAGAAGTTGACCGCTTCTTTCATGGCAAGGAAAACACCGGCATAGTCGCCATTGATTCGTGCATCAAAAAAGCCTTGGTTAATTCGGTCGATGGCGGCCTTAATTTCTGAAATAGGATCATTAACGGCCTTGCAGATGTCGTTAAGGCCTTTCATAATCTCTTGCCAGCTTCCTTCAAACTGTGTAACGTCAATTTTATAGTCCAGGTCGCCCTTATTTGCCGCCGCGTCAACAATACTGTTTATTTCGCGCTCAACCGCAGAAAGCTTGGCAACAACAGAACGCATAGAATCTGTTTGCATAACAAAATCGCCGGGTAGCTCGCTAATTTTTACATCAAACTTACCCTCGCCTATGCTCTTAAGCAGATCGCTGGTATTTTGAATGTTAGCTACTTCCTCGTCAAGAATACCGTTTACCGATACCACCACTTCTTTAAACGAGTTTTCGTACTTTTCAGCATTAACCCTATGGGACATGTTACCTTTAATATTGTACTCTTGCTGGATGTTAGATAAATCGTCAACTATATTTTTTATTACATCCACCAGCGATACAATATCTAAGGTAAGTGAGCCAATTTCGTCTTTAGGAAGCTTCTGTTTGTCTACATTTACATTAAGCTTACCGCTAGAAACATCAGATACTAGCGTAACAAGATTATTGATAGGCGAAATAAGTCTGCTGGAAATAACATACATTATAGCACAGGCCACAACAAGGCCAACTAAACCAAAGATAAGTAAAGTAGTTTGCAGTGCGCCTGTTGCCGCGTATGTATCTTCGTTCGAGAAGCCGGCAAAGAACATACCCACAACAGAGCCGTCCCACCCGTGTAGCGGAAAGTAGTATACGCTAAACGGAAGCCCTTGCAAGTATATTTCACCATAGTAATGTCTATTTTCTTCTATTACGACTTGGATAACGCCCTCTGGCGCTTGTATGCCTACTTCGCGCTGGCCGCTTTCGTCCAGAAGGGTTGTGGCAACACGCTCGCTACCGGCAAAAACTGTAATTTCCGCGTTAAGCGCACGGCCAAAATTGTCTACAAACTCGTTTGAGGACATAACTACATTAGTAGATAATGTTCCGATAATCACACCGTCATCATAAATTGGAGCCATAAACGACATAGTAAGGGGAATAGCCGCTGTAGAAGAAAAACTCGGTATGTACTCTCCTGCGGCGCCTCTCATAAAAAGGGGTACTCCGTAAACGGAATCACCGTATGTATCGGGCGCATGGGTGCGTAGCATAACCACTTGGTTTTGATCTACTATAACAATAGTTTCAATATCCAAGCCCGGCATAATCGAACTTAGGTGGCGCAAAAGTGCTTGCCTGTTTTCATCGGGGTTTATCCCGGCATTCCAATTTCTTACATGTTCTACAACCTCGGATGTTCCTGCGGCGGCAATGCTGGCAAGCCTGCTTTGCTCTTGAAGGCTTGACAGATAAGAGTCGGTCGTTAGCATGGCGGTTTCAAGGCGTTGCGCTGAAAGATCATTTGCGAAGTTGTTCATGCTTACTGTAGCGTATACAATTATGATGCTCACTAATAAGATAAGTACACCAACACTTGGGATGATTAACTTACTCTTTAGGCTTTTAAACATGACAAATCCTCCTATTATGATTTCCCCTCCACGGGTTATGTTGACTAGTATACCGCCTAATCGACAAAAATGTCAAACGCGAAAAGAAAAAAAGCATTCTGCTTATACAGAATGCTTTTTTTCTTGAAAGAGAAGGTATTTTAAGGGGGGATTACAGGCAAGAAACCAGAGTCTCAAAACCCCAGCCTCCCGCCTTCGTGAAAAGATGGGGGAGTTTTCACGCAAGTATAGTACCACGAATTTCTACAGAAGTCTGCCTAAAGATTTTTGTCGAATGTAGTATTATTTTGTACAATCTGCTATGCTAACTGCCATAATCCTGTAGCGCTTTTACCAACTGTTCTTCTGTGTAGATAAATATTCCGCTTTCCAGGCGTTCCCGCTCCTCTGGGGAAAGGGCTATTTCCGGGGTATTTGTGCGTTCTATTAGAATTTGGGTGTTGCTATCGCTTATAGAGAATACGGCCACAAAGCCGTGGTCTGTTCCCAGCAAATAGCGTGGCTTGGCGGGTTCCGCTTCTGGAAAGTACTCGCGCCGTAGTGCCGGCGGCGATGTTGCGGCTAAATGCTGTATAGGTAGCTCGGCATCTTTTTGTACAATTTCATAACTACCGCTACCGATTGCGTAACCGGCGGCTACCCCGCCCCCGGCAGAAAATATTGCCACTAATGCCAGGCATATTATCGACTTTTTTTGCATGTCATCACTCCTTTAATAAGAGTCTTGACACATACTGGAAATTTATACCTTAAGTTTCTTCAACTCGTCAAGCCATAAAGGATTTGTCACTTTTATGTAGGTTCCTTTTACGCCTAGCGATCTTGTTTCTATTATTTGGGCACTTTCTAGCTTTCTTAATGCGCTTACTACTACTGATCTGGTTATGCCTAGGCTGTCGCCTATCTTACCGGCTATTAGTATACCCTCTGGCGCGTTAAGTGTGTCGAATATTTTTACAGCGATTTCCAGTTCGGAAAAGGATAGAGTGTTCATTACAGATTTTACTAACTGCTGTTGCCTTTGCTGTTCTTCGGCGTTTTTTTCTTTTTTTATTCTGTCAAGCAACGTCAAAACTGGAAGAGTTAGCTCTTCCAGTATGTCGTCTCCGTTATTTATTAATTGCTTTATTTCTCTTTGCATTTCGTCGTAATCGCGGCAGTTTTCTATTAAGTTAATTATTGTTTTAGTCCTCATCCGTGTATTCCTTCCGGAAGCCGCATTCGACATTTTCGCATACCGCTTGCTTTTGCTTGCGGCCTTTTACTGTCATATAGGAATTACAGCGCGGGCATTTTTCCTTGGTTGGCAAATTCCAGGACATAAAGCCGCAGTTTTTTTCGCAACCAAAGTATTTGCGGCCTTTTTTGGACTTGCGAACCTGCACTCTGCCGTCGCACATTGGGCAATCGACACCTGCGTCCTCGTATAGCGGAAGGGTGTTTCGACAATCTGGGAAGCCCGGACAGGCCAAAAACCTTCCGAAACGTCCCATTTTGATTACCATGTTGCGCCCACAGTTTTCGCAGATTGTGTCTGTTACTTCATCGCGAATTTCTATATCGCCGATTTTTTCTTCTGCTTCCTTTATGCGTGCGTCTAAATTCGGGTAAAAACTGCGTACTATCGACTTCCACTCTACTTCGCCCGTTTCTATTTTGTCTAGGCTTTCCTCCATATTGGCGGTGAAGTCTACGTTTATTATATCGTCGAAGTTGTTTTCTATTATTTCGTTTATTATTTCGCCTAGTTCTGTCGGGTAAAAGACTTTTTGTTCTTTGGTCACGTAGTTGCGGTATTGGATGTTGCCTATGGTGGCCGCGTAGGTGCTTGGACGCCCTATGCCCAGTTCTTCCATTGTTTTGACCAGGCTGGCCTCAGAATAGCGTGGCGGCGGCTGTGTAAAATGCTGTGCCGGGTCAAATTTAACCAAAGCTGGCTCGTCGCCCACTTCAAGATCTGGAATATTTACATCCTTATCCGTCTGCTCGTTTTTGCGGTACACCGCCAGATAGCCCTCAAATTTAAGCACAGAGCCGCTAGAGCGGAAAACCGGCTCGCCAGCGGCAATTTTAACCGTCAAGGTATTGTAAACAGCCGGGGTCATTTGGCTTGCCACAAAGCGTTCCCAGATAAGGTTATATAATTTGAATTGATCTTTAGTTAAAGAGTCCTTTATTTTTTGCGGGCTTCTTGTAACCTCTGTTGGGCGTATGGCCTCATGCGCGTCCTGAGTTCTGCCGCGTGATTTATGCTGGGATTTCTCTTTTGCGGCAAACTCCGCGCCGTGCGTGCTGGTGATGTAGTCCTTAACCGCTGTAAAAGCCTCGTCCGCAATGCGCATAGAGTCCGTACGGATATAGCTTACCAGGCCTACAGTCCCCTCCCCTTTAATGTCCACGCCTTCATATAACTGCTGGGCTATTTGCATAGTCTTACTGGTAGCGTAGCCCAATAGGCGAGAGCCCTCCTGTTGCAAAGTGCTTGTAGTAAAGGGTGCGGGCGGCTTGCGGCTACGGGTTCCGCGGTTTACGTCTTGTACTTTAAAAGCCTTGCCCTTGGCCTTATTTAGAACGGCATCTATGTCTGTTTTTGTTTTTAGTTCTTGTTTGTTGTTATCGCTTGCCACGTAATGGGCGGTAAACTCTTTTCTGCCGTGTTTTAGTTTTACTTCCAAGGTCCAGTATTCTTCCGGCACAAAGGTTTCTATCTCTTCTTCACGTTCGCAGATAAGCTTTAGGGCTACGGATTGTACACGGCCGGCGCTTAGCCCTTTTTTGACTTTCTTCCATAGTAATGGGCTTATTTTGTAGCCTACTATGCGGTCTAAAACCCGGCGGGCTTGCTGAGCGTCTACCAGTTGCATGTCTATATTGCGGGCTTCTTTGATTGAACGTTTTACCGCTGTTTTTGTTATTTCGTTGAAGGTGACACGAGAAGTCTTTGAGTTATCCAGCCGTAAAGCGTGCATTAGATGCCAGCTTATGGCTTCCCCTTCGCGGTCGGGGTCAGTTGCTAGGTATATTTTATCGGCCGCTTTGGCCTCGCGGCGTAGTTTTTGCAGAAGCTCGCCCTTGCCACGAATCGTAATATATTTAGGCTCGTAGTCGTTTTCTACATTAACGCCCAATTCACTTTTGGGTAAATCGCGCACATGGCCTATGCTGGCCTCTATTTTGTATGTGCTACCTAAAAATTTCTTTAAAGTTTTTGCCTTGGCAGGCGATTCCACTATCACCAGATTTTTTGCCATATAGATATTCCCCTTATGTTCTAATATACCTCATGCCGGGTAGTTTTTTTACATAACCTTTAAGCTCTAACATGGTGAGAATGTACTGTGCAGTTTGCGCTTGGCTGTTTGTTTTGATTATGATTTCGTCAAGAGTCACCGGACATGAAGCCAGGACATCATATACTAATTTTTCCTCGCTTGCAAGGTTAGGTATTTTTTCTTTTTTAACTTTTTTGTCGCTTGCGACTTCCAGTCCCAGCATATGCAGAACATCTTCCGGGTCTAAAAGGGGCTCTGCGCCTTGCTTTATTAGGCGATTTGTACCGTCGCTGTATTTATTGGTTATGTTACCCGGTACTGCCATAACATCACGACCTTGCTCTAGGGCTTGGTCTACTGTTATTAAGGTTCCGCTTTTTTTGCCGGCTTCCACTACTACCAAAACCTGGCATAACCCGCTTATAATGCGGTTTCTGGCCGGGAAGAATGAGGCCCTGGGCTGTACCCCCGGCGGATACTCTGAAATTACACAACCGCTTCTTGCGATTTCGTCTCGCAGGGCGCGGTTTTCCGGCGGATAGCAGACGTCTACGCTACATCCCAGCACGGCTATGGTGTAGCCCTCTGCTTCAAGCGCGCCACGATGCGCCATTGAGTCTATGCCGCGTGCCATTCCGCTGACGATGACTACTCCCCGCCGGGATAGGGTACTGCCCAGCTTACGCGCTATGCTAAGCCCGTACTCAGAGCATCTGCGTGAGCCTATTATGGCCACTCTGGGAAGGGCGTTCCCGGGTAGGCTTCCTAAATAAAATAAGCCTACGGGCGCGTCTGGAATATCTGTTAGCGGACGGGGATAGTCCTTATGTCCGCGATAGGTGAATGAGATATTCATTTGCTTTAGCATTTCCATACCGTATTGAATTAATGCCGGGTCACGATTTTTTTCTATTATGCGTATGTTGTTTTCTGTCATACCGGGGATACTGCGTAAGCTGTCGGCAGAGGCCTCGAAGGCTTTGCGCGGGTCGCCGAAGTAGTCTAGGATTAGGTTTTGCTTGCGTGAGCCTAGCATGTATAGGGTTGATAGCCAGTACATGAAAATATCCATTGTTGCCCCCTGGGGTTGGTTTGATTATAATAATTGTAACAAAAAAGGAGTAACAACATGCAAAAACTTTTAGGCATAGCCACGGCACTACTATTAATCAACGGTATATTTCTATTTTTGCGTTCCGGCGTGGGCAATACCTTTATAATGAACCTGGGAATTTTACTGGCCTTAGGCGTATATACCGTATTCTTTGAGCGGCTTAAAAAAATAAAATGGCTTAATTACGCCATTATTGCCAGTTTAGCGATCTGCCTGGGCTTTGGGGCTTTTGTGATGGTCTATGGCAGGCGTGATACTGTCACCTTTACAGAGGACGTTGCCATAGTGCTGGGCGCCGGGGTACGTAACGAGGAAGTAACCCGCACATTACGCAAGCGCCTAGACATGGCGGTGGAATATCATGCCCTTAACCCAAACGCCCTTATAATAGTATCCGGCGGCCAGGGCCCCGGCCAGACAATAACCGAAGCCCAAGCGATGGCGCGGTATCTTGAGGGTGCTGGGGTTCCGCCAGATATAATTATACAAGAGGGCGGCTCGCATTCTACATATGAAAATATGCGGCTTTCCAAGGCCATATTAGAAGAAATTTTCCCACAGGGCTTTGATGCTGTGGTTATTACCAATGATTTTCATATTTTCCGCTCTATCCGCTTTGCCCGTGTTTCCGGGATGGAGAACCCCACAAGCTTGCATGGCGATACGCCCTTGCACACTCTGCCCGGTATGCTGTTGCGGGAGATTGCCGCTATCGTTAAAATGTGGCTTATTGGTACTTGATGTTAAAGTGCTGTTCTATTAGTTCCGCGAAAATTGCCTCTGTGGCCGCTACTATCACCTCTACATTATCTGGCGTGTAGATTCTAAGCTCGCGGTCGGCTATGGCCTTGCGACCGACATCTGTGAAAATATGTACCATATTCATACTGCGGAAGTATGAGCCTGGGTAGTTTTCGCACCAAAATGAAGTCGCTACGTAGTCAACGTCTATTTGCTCCTCTGTTGTGAGGGAGTACATTCTTTGCCACTCGTTATGCTTCCATTCGTATAACACAAAGCCCAAAAATGGCTCGCTTTCCAGTTTATAGCGCTCTTTGCCCTGCTCGATTATTTTATTTAATGTCATGGGAATTGGTTTTTGAGGAATAGCCCGGCCTACGCCTACATCACATAAATAATCGCCATCGTCACAGCTTACCACAAGTACTCTGTGGCGGCGCATGGGTATACCCTCTTCGCCTTGTAGCCATCTGCCCATGCAGTCACGCACTTTAAAGCCTAGGCTACGTAGTAGCCAGGCGTATAGACCGTTAAGTTCAAAACAATAGCCGCCGCGCTGGTTGTTTATTATTTTTTCGTATATGTCGTCTATCTTCATGGATAGGGGCTTGCCGCGCATTATGTCTAGGTTTTCGTAGGGGATGGTTTTTAGGTGTTGTTGTTGTATGTGGCTTAGGCTTGCTAGGTCGGTTTTTAGGGTTATGTTGTCGCAAGATATGCGGCTTAAATATGCCTTTGAGTTCATGCACTCACCTCCGTTTTTATTTTAGCAGTCCTTCCCGGAAAGCACAAATTGTAAATTTTTTCCAGAAAACTATTGCGCTCTGCCTAATTAAGGCGTACAATAGACTGAGTGGAGGTATTTTCATGAAACCAAAAGATAATCCAAGACCAATAAACTCCTATATGGAGGATGATTTTGAGATAGGCGCTCGCAAAAAGGTGGACAACCAGGCGGCCATTACGGAGGCCGCACGCAAGGATTACACCATAATGGCGATACGTATTTTAATGCCTATAGCCGCCGTTATAATAGCGCTTTGGCTATACAGCATGATAGATAATTATATTAGCCACCGCCAGTATCAGCAATTATACCGTAGCACCTTTTCATCTTGAGATAAACACGGCCTTTTTGCTGATTAGGTAATTGCCTACAATCACCAGCAGGTTAGTAAAAACCTTGCAAGCAAAGGCCGGTAATCCTACTACGTCTATTAATACTATTAGTAGCAAAGTCTCTAAAACGTAAATAACAAAGCGGCCGCTGATAAAGGCTAAAATTTCCTTTACCAGTACAGATGGCTTCCAGGAAGCGGATTGAAACACTACTATTTTATTTGCAAAGTAGGCAAAAGTTACTGCCGCTATTGTGGATATAGTGTTGCTTGTGGCTGTGTGTAGCCCCGCGCCTTCGCAGAGCCAAAAGACCACCAGCCCTACCGCTGTGGTTAGTGCGCCGCATATTACATAGGAGATTGTTTCGCGATTAAAGTACTTCATTCTCATCATAGCCTAGCACTTCCTGTACGATATATACTGGCCGGTTTTTGATTTCTTCAAATATGCGGCCTATATATTCGCCCATCAAACCCAGTATCATTAGTACGATGCCTTGCGTGAACAGTATTAACCCCATGGTAGACGCCCATCCGGTTATTGTCGTATCTGTAAATATTCTTTGCCATAAAATCACCAGCATATATATAAAACTGCCCAGCGAGATAAAAAAGCCCAGGCTAGTCGCTAGTTTTAGCGGTTTATACGAAAATGCCGTTATCGCGTCCATGGCAAAGGCCAGCATTTTTCCTATTGGGTATTTTGTTTCGCCGGCGAAGCGTTCTACCCTTACGTATTCGTAGGCTATTTGCCTAAAACCTACCCAGCTTACTAAACCTCTAATGTAGCGGTGCTTTTCGTCCAGACGGTTTACTGCGTCGCATACCTTTCTGTCCATTAGACGAAATTCTCCTGTATCTACCGGTAATTCCATTGGTACCATGCTGTTTATGAAACGGTAAAACCACTTTGCGCTCCATTTTTTGAATATGCCTTCGCCGCGGCGTTCTTTTCTTTTGCCGTATACTACGTCGTAGCCTTCTTTCCATAGGGCTATCATGTCGGGCAGAACCTCTGGCGGGTCTTGTAGGTCGGCATCTATTATTATTACGCAGTCGCCTTTTGCGTACTTCATTCCGGCTGTTATGGCTGGCATATGGCCGAAATTGCGGGTGAAGTTGATTAGGCGTAAGTTTGGGTCGCTTGGGATTATATCGGCAATTATTTGAGCGCTGTTATCTCGACTGCCGTCGTTTACGAATATTAGCTCATAAGGCTCCTTAAGCGACTCCATAACAGCGCTTATGCGGCGATAGGACTCTGGTATTACCTCTTCTTCGTTATAGACTGGGATTACTACGGAATATATTGGTTTCACAGTTATTATCCTCTCACACCAGCACCCAGGCCGGAAACCATCGCAAAAACGTCTGCACAAAATCCAAACTAACAGGCCGCCCAGCCAACACCGGATAAAACAACACAAACAGCCCAAGCACAACCGCCCCATAAGCCCAAGCCATGCGCGGCGGCCGATTCCTAAAAAACAAGACAATCAACAAAACCACAAAAGGCAAGCTCGGAAAGTAATGATAAATAAACGTAGCGCGATCCACAAACACCCAAGGCAAAAACTGCGCGGCGTAGGCGATCAACAAAAACTGACTATCCTTATCACGCCAGTTTAGCATAGCGCAAAAAGTAGCAAATATCCCAAACCACCACACCGCCGGATTCCCAAAGGAGCTAATCCCTTGCCGCAGACCGTCGATTGTATTAGCATAATAAAATATCGGCCTAATAACAAGCGGCCATTCCCACCAGCGAGAGGCAAATGGGTGAGTTTCCAAAAGCTCTGAGTGGTACGAAAACATGTGTTGCTGATTCGCTATCACTGTCGGCAAAAAATCCCTGTCCTGCACAAACGGAATATAAGATAGCAAATAAACCACCAGCGGAATAGCCACAAAAAAGCCAAAACAACTAGCGAAGGTAATATACGCTTGCTTCTTATTCTTCCTATATAAATCATATAAAACCGGGAAGAAGATAAACGGCAAGCCAAGCGCCGCATAAAGCCCCTGCCACTTGACGGAAATAGCTAGGCCAATAAACAGGCCAGAGCCAGCTAAATATATCAGGCGCCTATCTTTACAATATGCGTACATACACAAATATGAAGCAAGTATAAATAGTGTAACATAGCTATCAATAGTTGCAATGCGAGTTTGCACAAAAGGCATAAAATCAAAGGTAAAAATAAATGCCGTAAAGGTAGCCCAAAAGTTTGAGCGGAACATCAATAAGCCGAATACATACATCAGCGGAATCATCAGTATACCGGCCAGCGTTCCGGGAAAACGCCATCCGAAGGGTGTCATTCCGAAAGCTCTTATACCAAGCGCAATAAAATTTTTACCCATAGGCGGGTGCGTGGTTTCAAATATCGGTAGGCCGTGAAGATACTCGTAGCCGGTGCGTGCGTGGTATATTTCGTCAAAGTATGTGCTGTTCATAAAGCCAGCGGCTTGCGGTACTAAGTGTTGCTCGTCAAACAATTTTTCCACGCCCGCGCCAAACAGCATTACCGGCATAATCAAATTATCGTTTTGATCGCGAAAGGCTATTTCCTGTAGGCGCAAACCCGGTTCAAATGGGACTATTTGGGCGTATCTGGCGTAAGTATGCATAGGCCGTTCTGCCCAGGCAAATACGCTGGTGTTTTCTATCATATAGGCAAAGTGCCAATGATCGCCGTCTGCCGAGGCGTATAGCATAAATGGGACATCGTTTCTTGCGCCCATCATAAATTGAAAGCGCGTGATGCTTTTTACTTCCTCAAAAACGAAAATAGCGGCTTCCGGCTCTGTTTCTGATGCTATCCAGGCCGTTTGGGGGCTGTCGCTGTTGCCTAGGTTATGAAAGGCAAGGACAGTATACAGCGCTATTAGCACTATTATTAAGTATCTGTCCATTTTTTATTTTTGACCTCCCACCCAATTCCCAAAGAATACACTGCCAACACAACATGTAAAAATGAAATAAAGGCGATAGCCGGGTCTATTGGCCTAAATACCCCAGCTTGGCTTTCTCCGAAGAAGGGTAAGCGGCTGTCATTAAACTTTAACAGAACATCCAGGCAGTTTATGAAGAATGTAGCCGAAAAAGCCGCGTACAGCGCAAGAAAATGTACTTTATTCTTTATGATATAAGCCACAAGCAAAAACAGCAAAGCCGGGAATAAATACCGCTCGTGCATACGTACCACGAAAACGAAGGTCACAATAAACAAAAGCGCGGCGCTAAAGAACACGCTGGTAGCGCTCCAATTCTGATGCAGAATCCAAAAGCTCATTAAAGTAACGCCGACAATAGCGACTGCGCTTAGCAGAAGATAAAAACCGCTAATATCTTGCCAGTTACCGCCGGTTAGCGCGTAGAAATTATAGGCATTTACCGAAGCAAAGGGATAAGAGCCAAGGGTATCCGCGTATTGGTTCAATATCAAAGTAAGATCGAATCCGGGAACAAAAGGCAGTGACAGCAAGGCCATAAGCCCGAAAGTAGCCACAGCATAGCCGAACATTTTGAAAGGCTCTTTAGCGCGGTAAGCCGAATACAAAAACACCGGCGCCACTATAAGTGACTGCGGTTTTGTAAGCACCGCTATGCCATATATCAAATAAGCCGGTAAGCTCTGTTTCTGCGACACCGCATACAAGGCCAAAAACAATAAAAGCGTATGAATAGCATCTACCTGACCCCATACGGCAGAATTCAAAATTATCGCCGGGTTAGCCAGGTAAGCAAGCGCTATCCAAAAGGATCTTCTTCCAAAACTACTGCTTACGCGGTAAATTAGTAACCCGGTTATTAAATCACTTACAATAGCCGGGGTAAAGACCACTAAATTAAAGGCCGGGCTTAAAAATTCCAAGTCAAAAGCGTATCTGACAGCGCCCGCCATCCACAGAACATACATATACATAGGCGGGTAGTCCGAAAAGAAATCTGCGTAATAAAAATAGGCAAGCCCGTCCTCAAACAGGCGTACAGCCCATATCTGAAATGTAAGCACATCCCCTTGGAATGGCATGTTAATTGTAAAAGCGGCAAGCCGTATAGTTAAACCTATAACAAATAACGCGATATAGCCGCCTAGTTTATAATGTATTAGCATATTTAACAGCCGTATTTGCGGCCTCTTTATAATTTTCGCGCAGTAAATGCCCGCGCATTAGTACCAGTTGCATTTTTGTTTGCGATGATGTTGTTTGGCTTTTTATTTCGTCTAATATTTTTTCTGCTTCTTTGCTATCGGAGGCCTCACATGCGGATTTTATTGCCATTAGTTTGCTGTGCAAACCTTCTACAGATCTGTCAATTTCTACTGTTGGTTCTAGCTTGTTGACTACTTTTCTTAATGCCTCTAAAAATGCCGGCGTTTCTGAAAATATGAAGTGCATATCTTCTATTGAGCCCGCTTTTTCAAATTCTCGCGCTTGCATTTGTAGCTCGTTTTCCCTCACGTTTGATAGTATGCCTACTAAACCGTGCGCATTTAATATATAAGCCTGTAAATCGCTTTCCGTATAATTTTCGCCCGCCGCCATTAAATTTTCCATTGCGGCTATGGCTCTGTCTGCATCGTTTGCGAAGGATTCTATCATTAAAATATCCAGGCGCAAGGGCTTGTCTCTTATTAGCTTTTTGAGTAAGGTGTCCAGTTGCCTGGTGTCTATCGGCTTCGATAGTATGGCGTCAAAGCCGCTTTCTAGGTAAATATTCATTTTAACTTCCATTACATTTGCGGTTAATGCTACCACCGGATGCTTGTAGCCTAGCTCCCTTATTTGCGTAACGGCGTTGGCTCCGTCTATGCCCGGCATTAAAAGATCCATGAATATTATATCGTATTCCTTGCCCTCTTTTACCTTGTCTATCGCCTCTTGCCCGCTTTCGGCTGTCTCTACCTTTAGGCCGTAGGGCATTAGTAGACCCTTGGCTACATATAGATTTGTCTCCATGTCGTCAACTACCAGAACACTACCGTATTGCATTAGCTCGTGTACTGTCTGCCGGTTTTTTAGCTTAGAGGCCGAGTCCATTCTAAAGTGCTGTAGATTTTTAATTACCTCTGCGCTTAGCGGCTTTTTGCCAAATTTTTGCGGGATAGCCACCGTAAAGGTGGTACCCTCGCCCAGCTTGCTTTCTACCTTAATAGAGCCGTCCATCATTTCAATTAGCCTTCGCGTAATGCCCATGCCCAGGCCAACGCCCTCTATTGTGCGGCCGTTATTATCATGAAAGCGGGTATAGGGCTCAAATAACATGCTTACCTGCTGTTCAGACATGCCCATTCCCGTATCCCTTACAACAAAAATAATTTCAGAGCCTTTGGCGTTTACCTCTAATACGACCTTGCCCTCTTTTGTGTACTTGGCGCCGTTGGATAGTAGGTTATTTAAAATTTGCTTGATACGCAAAGCATCGCCCTCGGCCTTGGCCGGGACGTTTTTTGCTATTTCCAATTCAAAACCCACCGGGCAGTTATCGAAGCGTATCATGTTCAGTTGCACGGCATCACTTATTAGGCTGGCGGTATCGTAGGATTCATTGACAATTTCTAAATTGCCAGATTCAATTTTGGATAGGTCAAGAATATCATTTATTATGCCCATCAAAAGATCGCCGGAGTTGTAGATTTTATGTAGCCCTTCCATGGATTCTTCTGCGACCATATTATCTCTCATTAATATTTCGGTTATGCCCAAAATAGCGTTCATGGGCGAACGAATCTCGTGGCTCATTTGCGCCAGGAATGTGGATTTGGCTTGGTTTGCAGACTCTGCGTATTCTAGGGCAGAGCGCAAATTTTCGTTTAGCTTTTCTATGGTGCGTAGCTGATTTGTGATTTGTAAATGCTGTCTTACCCTAAGCTTTACAACCGATTCTGCAAAGGGTTTGTTTATATAGTCAGATGCGCCTATTTGCAGCGCTTTTTCCTCGTTTTTACTGTCCTTTAGGCCGGTTATAAATATTACAGGAATATCCTTGGTATTATCCGAAGCCTTAAGATGCGATAGTACCTCGTAGCCGTCCATTTTCGGCATAATAATATCCAATAAAATAATATCGGGGAGCGACTTGTTTGCTACCTCAATAGCGTCGTCACCGTTTCGGGCTATATAACAGATATATTCAGAACGTAGGATGTGAACCAACATGTTGATATTTAGCGGCTCGTCGTCCACTATTAGTACAGAGTTTTTATCCATCACTGACTAAGAATATTCCCCACTGCTTGCACCAGTCTTTCCGGTTTAAATGGTTTTACCAGATAATCTATTGCGCCCAAGCCTACAGCGCTCTTTATTTTCGCTTCTTGACCCTGGGAAGATATGATTATTACACGGGCATTTTCGTCATATTCCCTTATTTGCTCAAGCGCTTCCATCCCGGTTAGGTTTGGCATTGAAATATCTAGTATCACTAATTCGGGCTTATGCTCCTTAAATAGTGCAACAGCCTCTTCACCATCGCTGGCCTGGATTATCATTTCGTAGCCCTCTTCCGTAAGGGCCCCTATCATCGTCATCCTAGAAAAAGCGGCGTCGTCTGCAATTAGTATCAAAGGCATAGCGGCTTGTGCTGAGTTCATTGCTGTTCCTCCTTGGTGATCCTCTTGGTTTTGTACATACTACCATATATTTTAATAAATCGCTACCGTATATAAACTGCTCTGTTTATTGCGTCCCAACGGACGTCTAAACCCAGCATTTGTGCCACGTAGGCTACAGGCACAAAGGTACGGCCGTCCACTATCATGGGAACGCCCATGCCGCCGGGTAGTTCCTGCCCTATTGTTAGGCTAAAGGAAGTGCCGGCTTGGCTTATAACAACCGTGCGGGTTGCTGGTAGCCAGCTTACTTGCGCGCCCATGGACTCTGCGACCGTGCGGATAGGTACCATGGTTCGGTTGCTGGCCGGGTCTATGAATGCGTTGTTACCTATAGTTAGCCGAAGCTCGCTACGCGTGGCTGGCTGGGCGCCTGTGCTTGTGCCTGTTAGGGAAAATACTAGCGGGCTTATTATTGGGCTACCGTTGCTGTCGTATAGCACCAAAGAAAGCTGATGGGTACCGGCCGGGGCGTTTTCTAGCCCGCTAAGTTGCAGTTGTACGGTATTGCCGCTTACGGCGACAGAAGAAGGTGCGCGTACACCGGCTGGTAGGCCGTTTATGGATATATTGTATATGCCGTCTGGCAGGCCTGGTATATTAAATGTAAAGCCGGTAACGTTAGCGGCAACCGCGTTGGCTATGCCCTGGCTTGGAGGCCGCGCCGCGGTAGGTAGGCTGGCCGGTGGCGGGGCAAAGCGCAAGGCATCGGTAGTAAACCACTCGTTGGCCTGGCGGTGAGTGAATTCTGCCCATACGGTAACGTTGCGGTTTGGCATTGTGAAGGTTGTGTTTTGGTTGAATTGGTTGGTAGCGCTACCGAAATCGAAGCGCCATTGGTCGAAGGCAAAGTTATAGTCTGGGCTGGCTGATATTGATATAGTAGAGCCTTGCGGAACGCTTGCGGTGCGGGTGTAGCCCAGGGAGTCGTTCCCGATGGAGATTCGGCCGCCGTCGCCAGCGCGTAAGGTTAGGGTGAAGATTGGTGCCGGGCTTGGTGTGGGGGCCGGAGTTGGGGAGGGTGTTGGGCTTGGGGTCGGGGCTGGGGTTTCGCCTGGCGTTGGGCTTGGGCTTGGTGTTGGGGTCGGCGTGGGGCTTGGGCTTGGTGTTGGGGTTGGGGTCGGTGTTGGCGTTGGTGTTGGGGCTGGTGTGATAGTAACTAAAGCCGAAGCGGAAATAGTCGGGGTATGTACAGAAGTAGCACGCACAGTAAACGATCTGTTTGGCGTTTCATTTTCAGCCACGCTAAGCAGACCCAAAGCAGATATTGTAGTAGCAACAGAGCTACTACCGCTAAGGCTCCAAGTTACAGTGTTTGGCGCCCCGCCTTGGGTGACTACGCTTGCGCTAAAGGCCTGGTTTTCGCCCTGGCCTACGCTGACAGACGCCGGGGATACGCTTATGCTAGTAACAGCCGGTGGCGTTGAAGATAAGGGGTTTAAAAGGGCAAGAGGATTTGCAATGCCTTCATTAATGTTATCGGGTACTTGCGCCTCTGCCGCTGTTAGGTTCAATATGGGTACTAGCATTAAGATTGATATTAGGAATGCTAATTTGCGTTTGGTTTTTGGGTTCATTTTAGATTCCTCCTTGTGGGGTTCTTAACACGCAGTATACCACATGCCATCCGCCCAAAACAACTATCCCAAGACATAATCAACACCGTTTACAAAAATGTATAACCAGCTCCTAACACAAGTGTTTTATAATTATCTATATAAATTATCCATTTAATGCCTTGTTTCCAAAACAATGTGTCGATATGGTACATCTTTGACGATATAATGTGTGCGAGATAAGTTTCATCGCAATATCATCGCATGGCATCGACAGAATTATTATTACATCCTTGGGGACACTAGGATGCAAATGGAGAAATGGAGAGATGGACATGGAATTATTAAAGGTTTCAAGCCAATCCAAGCCGAAGCTGGTTGCGGGCGCAATTGCCGCCGTTGTACGCACTGGCGAAAGTGTGGAAATTCAAGCAATTGGGGCGGCTGCTGTAAACCAGGCCGTCAAAAGCGTTGCTGTAGCACGTGGATACGTTATACCTAACGATATAGATTTGGTATGCTATCCCACCTTTTCCCAACTCTTGGTAGATGGAGAGGAAAAAACCTCCATCAAGTTTTTAGTCGAAAATAGGGTTCACTAAGAAATCAAAATAAAACGAGAGAAGGTCAGTTGGTGACTGTGAGTCACCAACTGACCTTCTCTCACTTTTATCGCGTGTATACAGCCTGACAGAATCTTGCTATAATTCCCAAAAGGAGGGGATTTTCCCCATGTTAATAGGAATCGACATAGGCACTTCGTCCTGCAAGGCGGCTTTATTTACGCCGGACGGCAAGGTAATATCGCAAGCCAGCGCTGACTACGCCGTATCGTACCCCAAAGCGGGCTGGGCAGAACAAGATCCTGAGGACTGGTGGGCTTCCATTTGCGCCGCGTTAAAGTCTGTAACGGCAGAAGAAAAGCACAAAATAGAAGGTATTGGAATAGCCGGGCAAAGCTGGTCTGCCATAGCGATAGACAGAAACGGCAAATGCCTATGCCCCACGCCAATTTGGATGGATACCCGTGCGGCCGATATTTGCGCAGAGTTTAACGAGCGCATAGGCGCGGATAAAATCTTTGAAATATGTGGAAATCCTCTACAGGCCGCTTACACCTTGCCGAAAATTTTATGGTATCAGCGTAATCTGCCGGAAGTATATGCCAAGGCCGACAAAATTTTGCAATCTAACGCCTACATAGCCTACAAGCTAACGGGCGAAGTATCGCAAGATATTTGCCAGGCCTACGGATTGCAGGTTTTTAATATGCGTAGCGGAAAATGGGACGATGCCCTTATTTCCGAAATGGGAATACGGCGCGATCTGCTATGTGAGCCGGTATCATGTTCTCAGATAGTAGGATATGTTACAAAAGAGGCGGCTGAAATGTGCGGCCTAAGCGAGGGAATTCCCGTAGTAGCCGGCGGCCTAGACGCGGCCTGCGGAGCGCTTGGCGTTGGGGTATTGCGCGAAGGCGAAACCCAAGAGCAAGGCGGCCAGGCAGGCGGCATGAGCATATGCGCGGAAAAATACCTGGCTGATCCGCGGCTGATTTTAAGCTATCATGTTGTTCCGGATAGATGGTTAATACAGGGCGGTAGCGTTGGCGGCGGTGGGGTTCTGCGCTGGATGAAAGATGAAATCTGGCCGAATCTATCGTATCAAGAGCTAGGGGAGCAAGCTTCTGTTGCGCCAGCCGGTAGCGATGGCCTTGTATTTTTGCCCTACATGGCCGGAGAGCGCTCTCCTATCTGGGACGTAAAGGCCAAGGGCGTATACTATGGGCTGGACTACGGTAAAACCAGCGCACATATAATACGCGCCGGGCTTGAGGGTGCGGCCTTTGCTCTGCGGCATAATCTTGAAGTTGCAGAAAAAGCCGGGGCTAAAGCCGAGCGTTTGCGTGCAATGGGCGGCGCGGCCAACAGCCTTTTGTGGACGCAAATAAAATCTGACGTATGCGGCAAAATCATAGATGTCCCTTCTTCCGATACGGCTACCACCCTGGGCGCGGCTATGCTGGCCGGTGTGGCATCGGGCGTTTATGCGGATTTCTTAGAGGCGGTAAACAAGACAGTCAAAATAGAAAGAAGTCATAAGCCAAACACTGAGCTAAAAAGTATCTATGATAGAAATTACGAAACATACCGTGAAATTTACGAAAATTTAAAAACACTTATGCAAAAAGGAGCGGGTGCTATATGAAAGCGGCGGTATTATACGGCAATAAGGATTTAAGATATGACGATTATCCTGACCCAATAGTCGAAGAAGGAATGGTCTTGGTAAGAGTGCGAGCCACAGGTATTTGTGGTTCCGATGTGCCGCGTGTTTTACACAATGGCGCACATTTTTATCCGATTGTGTTGGGCCACGAATTCGCCGGGGATATTGTAGAAACCGGCGAAACCGTATCGGTAGCGCCGCTTATACCATGCTTTGACTGCGAAAAATGTCTAACCGGTGACTACGCGCTATGCCGCAAATACAGCTTCATAGGCTCGCGCCAGCAGGGCGGCTTTGCGGAATATGTAGCAGTACCAAAGCGCTGTGCGGTCAAGTACGATCCGGTAATTCCCTACGAGCAAGCCGCAATGTTTGAGCCTTCCACCGTGGCCTTGCACGGTATCTATTGTAGCGACTACTACGGCGGCGAGGACGTAGCAATAATAGGCGGCGGCACTATAGGGCTGTTTACCATGCAGTGGGCTAAAATCCTGGGCGCAAGAAGAGTGGTAGTGTTTGATATAAACGACGACCGCCTTTCTTTGGCAACGCGCCTTGGTGCAGACGCAGTGGTAAACCCCAGCCATCAGAAAATCGAAAAAGACTCCTTTAAATTTGTATTTGAAGTAGCGGGTAACCCGGCGACCATGCATATGGCCTTCGAGCTTGCGGCGGGCAAGGCCAGCGTATGCTTTATAGGCACTCCGCACCTGGACGTAACATTCAGCCCAAAGCTATGGGAAAACATGAACCGCAAAGAGTTTAAACTTACCGGAAGCTGGATGAGCTACTCTGCCCCATTCCCAGGCCGCGAATGGGAAATGACCGCACATTATTTTGCCACGGGTCAACTGAAATTTGATCCGGGCCTAATTTATAAATCCTTCCATTTAGGTGAGGCGGCAGAGGCTTTTAATCTTTTTGAGAATCCCGCGCAAGTAAACGGGAAAGTTATGCTACTGCCATGAATCCATTTATCCACTTGCATGTCCACTCAGAATATAGTCTGCTGGACGGCTCAGCCAAAATAAACGAGCTGGTTTCCCGCGCAAAAGCCGCTAACATGGATAGCCTGGCCATTACAGACCACGGGGTAATGTACGGAGTAATAGACTTCTACAAGGCCGCCAAGGCACAGGGAATAAAGCCGATTTTAGGCTGTGAGGTCTACGTAGCAATAGAAAGCCGCCACGACAGAACAAAAAGCGGCGACTACGCCTACACCCACCTAGTTTTACTGGCCGAAAACGAGCAAGGCTATAAAAATCTAATGAAGCTGGTATCTTTAGGCTTTACAGAAGGTTTTTACTACAAACCCCGCGTAGATATAGAAATTTTGCGGCAATACCACGAGGGCTTGATAGCTCTTAGCGCCTGCCTGGCCGGGTCTGTTCCGCGTGCCTTTTTACAAGGCAACCCGCAAAAAGCCAAAGAAGAAGCGCTTCTTTACGATGAAATTTTTGGCCGCGGCAACTTCTTCCTAGAGTTGCAAGACCACGGTATTACTGAGCAAAAGACAGCAAACGACGCGCTTATGCGTTTAAGCGAAGAAACGGGCATTCCGCTGGTAGCAACAAACGATGTTCACTACATCAGCCAAGATGACGCAGAGGCTCATGATGTTCTGCTATGCATACAGACCAATAAAACCGTAGACGACGACAACCGTATGCGCTACGAAGGCGATCAGTTTTATCTTAAAACCAGGGAAGAAATGTACGAGCTATTCCCATACGCCCACGAGGCCTTAGCCAACACGCAAAAAATAGCCGATCGCTGCCAGGTCGAGATTATATTCAACGAGTACAAACTCCCAAAATTTCCACTGCCGCCTGATGTAAGCCCCCTAGACTACATCACCAAACTTTGCAAGGAAGGCCTAAAAACCCGCTACGGCGCGGAGGCCGAAAACCATCATCAGCGCCTAAATTACGAGCTTAACACAATCCAAGATATGGGCTTTGTCGATTATTTTCTAGTAGTCTGGGACTTCATAAGATACGCCCACGAAAAGGGAATAATGGTAGGCCCTGGGCGCGGCTCGGCGGCCGGTAGCATAGTCACCTACGCACTGGGCATTACGGACGTAGACCCCATACGCTTTGGCCTGGTGTTCGAGCGCTTTCTTAATCCGGAGCGTATCTCCATGCCGGACATTGACATCGACTTCTGCTACGAGCGGCGGCAAGAGGTCATCGACTATGTAGTAGAAAAATACGGCGCGTCCCACGTAGCGCAAATAATAACCTTCGGAACAATGGCGGCCAAAGCGGCAATCCGGGACGTAGGCCGAGCCATGGCCATGCCCTACGCCGATGTTGACCGCGTAGCCAAAATGATTCCCTTTGAACTGGGAATCACCATAGCCCGCGGCCTAGAGCTTAATCCGGAACTGAAAAAAGCCTATCAAGAGGAAGAGGACACACAGCAGTTAATTGATATGTCTATGCGGCTGGAAGGCCTGCCAAGGCACGCCTCTACCCATGCGGCTGGCGTTGTTATCTGCGATGCCCCCGTGGACAGCTATGTCCCGCTATATCAGGCAGACGGCCTAACCACCACACAATTTTCTATGAACACCCTGGAAGAACTTGGCCTGTTAAAAATGGATTTCCTAGGCTTGCGTACTCTTACTGTAATTCATAACGCAGTAACAGAAATCGAGCGCGGCCACGGAATCAAAGTAGACTGGGGCGGCTACGACGATGCGGCAGTATATCAAATGATTTCCCGTGGCAAAACAGAGGGAGTGTTCCAGTTGGAAAGCTCTGGCATGAAATCCTTTATGAGAGAACTACAACCGGAGTCACTAGACGACATAATAGCCGGCGTAGCGCTGTACCGCCCAGGCCCCATGGACTTTATACCAAAATACGTACGCGGCAGACACAGCAAGGGCGCCATAAGCTACACCCACCCAACGCTAGAGCCGATACTATCAATGACCTACGGCTGTATAGTCTACCAGGAGCAAGTAATGCAGATTGTACGCGACCTAGCGGGCTATACACTGGCGCAAAGCGATCTGGTACGCCGCGCCATGTCCAAAAAAAAGGCCGATGTAATGGCGCAAGAACGTATGCATTTCATACAAGGTTGCATAGACAACGCAATATCAAAGGAAGCGGCAGAGCAAATATTTGACGAAATGTCAGACTTCGCCAAGTACGCGTTCCCAAAAGCCCACGCAACAGCCTACGCCATGATAGGCTACCAAACCGCCTGGCTAAAGTACCACTACCCAGTAGAATTTATGGCCGCAACAATGACCTCAGTAGGCAATGTAGTAGAGTATATCCAAGTCTGCAAAAAGATGAACGTAAAGGTACTGCCACCGGATATTAATGAAGGTTTCGGCCATTTTAGCGTATCAAAGGGAGCAATACGCTTTAGCCTATCGGCCATTAAAAACGTAGGCAAGGCCGCAATAGACAGCCTAGTAGCAGAGCGCGAAGCAAACGGGCTATACAGCGGCCTGGGCGATTTTATTCGCAGAATGGAAGATAACATCAACAAGCGCCTGGTAGAGGGCTTAATAAAAGCGGGCGCCTTCGATTCGCTAGGCGGCAAGCGCTCACAGTATATGTCGGTCTACAAAGGCATACTGGACGGCGCGTCCCACAGCCGCAAGCGCACCTTTGAAGGCCAAATAAATCTATTCGAGATGGACGACGAAGCCCCGCAAGCAAGCAGTGACTATCTGCCAGAAATGGAAGAGCTTGACCAGCGAATCCTACTAAGCGACGAAAAGGAAGCGCTAGGCCTATATATAAGCGGCCATCCTCTAAGCGCCTACGAAGAGCTGTTAAACAGGAGAACAAACACAAGCAGTTTAGCCCTAAAAGAAGATAGAAAGCGAGTAACATACGGCGGAATGATAAGCCATCGTAGCATAAAATACACAAGAGCTTCCGGAAAGCCAATGGCCTTCATCACAGTAGAAGATTTATACGGTAGCGTAGAAGTAATAGTATTCTCGCAACTATACGAAAAGCACGGCTCGCGCCTACAAATAGACCAGGTAATAGTAATAGAAGGCCAAATAAGCCTACGCGAGGACGAGGACGCAAAGCTAATAGCGGACGAAATCCTCTTCTATGACGATCTATCCCCTAATCCGAATACCTTTTGGGTAAAAATCCCAAAAAGCCAGCAAGAGAACGGCATGAAGATGGTAACAAACATCCTACAAGCCTACCCGGGCGATATGCCAGTAAAAATATACGACGAAGCCGGGAAGAAGCGCTTCGAGTCTAAGAAGGGCGTGGAAAATTGCCCGGCACTGGTGCAAAACCTGGAAGAGTTACTAGGCGCGGGAACAGTAAGGTTGGTGTAGCGCTTGCTTTTTCTGCGTGGCTTGTGATACAATCCCCTGGTAAAAATTGCGTCTGTAGCTCAGAGGATAGAGCAACCGCCTCCTAAGCGGTAGGTCGCGCGTTCGACTCGCGCCAGATGCGAAAGAATAAAACCAAAAGCGAGAGTTGGCCTACGCCTTCTCTCGCTTTTCTACATTATATTTGCGGTAATTAAACAGCAACTGCATCACCTGTTCACGGGTGACTGTGCCTTTGGGGTTAGTGCCGTCCGTGATTTTATTAATAAACGCCCACTCCCAGGCCTCTTTAGCCCAGCCACTTGGCTCTTGATCTGGCAGAGATCCCGGCGGGACGGTTTGTGCCTTTATTGCCGCTTGCACTTTCTCTAAAAAAACCTTCCAACTGTAAGGCTTACCTGCCCTTATATTCATCGGGCAGTTTTTACCGCTCCAATCATAATGCTGACGAACATTTTCAAGCGGAATATTACGACGAATACAAATATCGGCTACCAATTCCACCGTGCGCTCAACTGCTGCCTGAAAATTACCATCGGAATTAACAGCTATTTCAATACCAATACTTTGGCAGTTGCCGCTACCTTTACCGTCACCGGCATGATAGGCTTCTTCATCTTCAGGTAAATGCTGGCAAATTTCCGCGTCATCTACCGTGTAATGCCACGACACAGGCAAATTAGCCGCATCGCTACCCTTTAAATAATTAGCATGGGCACGGGCATTTGCACCCTTCTTTGTGTTGGCGGTTTCGTGAATCGTCACATAAAGCATGGGGTTTACACGCCCCGGCCGGTTACGCTGTCCTATCGGTATAAAGTCTTTTATAATGTTTAAATCCATAATTACTCTCCTCTACACTGCATTATATGACAGGCCTATTCTATCAGTGCAAAGGAGCTTTTTGTAAATCTTACTAAGTAAAGCTCTCAAGCAGATTTGAACTGCCGACTTCCTCCTTACCAAGGAGGTACTCTACCCCTGAGTTATGAGAGCGAACGGGCGAATTCTAACATACCTCTTCAAAACTTGTCAAGAGAGCATTGACGGTATTTCCCAAAAGCAGAATAAAGCTAATTATATTAAGCCAAATAATCATAATAAACACCCCGGCAATGCTCCCATAAATAATCGAGATATTGCTAAAATGGCTAACAAATATCCCAAAGCCCTCTGAGACCACAGCCCATAGTATCACTGTCGCACAGGCACCTGGGAATATCCTCCCCGCACGGCGTGCGCAGGCCATTCTGTACATCCAGGCAGTGGCACCTAGTAGCACCGCCATAGAAATCACTGACGATATTAAATGAACAGCCAAGCGCGGAAAGGGTGTTAGCGAAAGAATCTCATCGCTAAATATCCACAAAATAAGCATTATCAAAATCGAAAAGGTAAAAATCAGCATCAAGCCCGCGCATAGCGCAGTTTTTTTTAAAAAGCTACGCTCGTCCCTGTAACCATGGGTTTTATTTACCCCACGCATAACCGCTCGGAATCCATTAGAAGCGCTATATATACTAACCAGCAAACTAGCCGACAAAAGCCCCGCGGACGGCCTTTCTTGCAGCTCTTCCACAAAATTCCCAACCAGCATCGCTACGTCCGCTGGCAAAGCCTCAAATAATGTTATGCCCTCCAAATCTAAAAATCCCAGCAAAGACACTAAAAAAACTAAAAAAGGAAAAAACGACAGCAGTATCTTGTAAGCCAGCTCGTTTGATAAGGCAAATAAGTCGTCGTCCATGGCTTTTCTTCCCAATTGTGCCGCAAATAGAAATATTTTCTTCATTAAAAAACACGACCCCTATCAGCATTTGCTTTACAGTTTCCCCAGAATGGGTATAATTAATTTATACTATCTGAAAGGATTTTAGGCCATGAAGCTAATCGCCCAAAATAAAAAAGCCTTCTTCGACTATTTTATAGAAGAAACATTTCAAGCCGGCATTGCTCTTCTGGGAACAGAGGTAAAGTCTATGCGGGCAGGCCGCTGTAATTTAAAAGAAAGCTTTGTCGTATTTGAAAATGGCGAGGCCTTTATCAGCGGAATGCACGTAAGCCCCTACGAGCAAGGCAACATCCACAATAAAGATCCGCTGAGAAGGCGCCGTCTGCTTCTTCATAAATCGGAAATTAATAAGCTTCGCGGGGCTGTTTCCAGGGACGGCTACACTGTGGTTCCTGTTAAAGTGTATCTGTCGGGCAGTCTCGTTAAGATTGACATAGCCCTGGCAAAGGGCAAAAAGCAGTACGATAAACGCGATACCTTAGCCAAAAAAGCCCAAAAGCGCGAAGCGGAAAAAGAATTTAAAATTAGAAACCTAAAATAAAGAATCTCTAGCGTGTTGCAAATACTTCCCGATTACTGTATTATTGTCGGGAAATGTTTAGGCGAATTATTTTGGTGAAATGTTACAGCGAAATATCCTTATGATAATTTCCGTTCATGCCGATATATTTAGAAGGGAATACATTTATGGCCGACATCGGGATCGACTTAGGTACGGCATCCGTACTTGTTTATATAAAGGGGCAGGGTACTGTCCTGCAAGAACCCTCCGTGGTAGCTATTGATAAAAACACCGACACCATTTTGGCGGTAGGCGAAGAGGCTCGCAGTATGCTGGGTCGTACGCCTGGCAACATAGTTGCTATTCGTCCTCTGCGTCAGGGTGTTATTTCAGATTATGGCATTACTGAAAAAATGCTAAAGTACTTCATCAACAAAGCCGTAGGCCGGCCTCTTATGAGAAAGCCTCGCATTGCTGTATGCGTACCTTCCAGCGTTACCGAGGTGGAAAGGCGTGCCGTTGAGGACGCCACCCGCCAAGCCGGTGCCAGACAGGTATTTATTATAGAAGAACCTATCGCCGCGGCTATAGGCGCCGGAATAGACATCGCCAGAGCTTGCGGTAGCATGATAGTAGACATCGGCGGCGGTACAACCGATGTGGCGGTTATCTCCCTGGGCGGCACTGTTGTTAGCACCTCCCTTAAAGTAGCCGGAGATAACTTTGACGAATCAATCGTGCGCTACATGCGCAAAAAGCATAATGTTCTTATAGGGGAACGCTCGGCGGAAGAACTGAAAATCAACGTAGGCACCGCTTACGGCCGCTCTGTCTCCACTAGCATGGACGTTAGAGGGCGTAACTTGATTACCGGCCTTCCTAAGACCATTAATGTTAGCTCTGACGAAATGCAGGAAGCTCTTTCCGAGCCTGTTACTAATATAATCGAGTCGGTCTATACGGTGTTGGAAAAAACCCCGCCAGAGCTGGCTTCCGATATTGCCGACCGGGGCATTGTTATGACCGGTGGCGGTTCCTTGCTATATGGCTTGGATAAATTGCTTAAGGAAAAAACAGGCATCAATACAATAGTGGCAGAGGACGCCGTTTCTTGTGTGGCTATTGGTACCGGAAAATATATCGAATATGTATCCATGGGCAAGGTAAACCCCAGGGACGTAATGGGAAGCGGTCGTGACTATTAAAAAAGGAGGCATTATTTATGCTTCGTGGTTTGTACACATCTGCGCTGGGAATGACTTCTCAAATGCAGAGAATGGACGTTGTTTCTAACAATATCGCAAATGTAAATACAGTGGGCTTTAAACGGGACGGTGTTGCCGCTCAACCTTTTACAGAAAGAATGGCACAAAGGCTGGATGACCCCGCTATCTCTGGTGTTCTGCGGCTCTTGGGGCGTAGTCATCCCATGGGGGTAATGAATCCGGGTGTGTTTATTGACGAGGTATTTACTAACTTCGCCTCCGGCGGTCTTAGAGCAACCAACGGGCCTCTTGATGTAGCCCTTACCGATGAAGGATTTTTCGTCTTTACCGCTACCAACTCTGACGGCTCTGAGACAGAAAAATTTAGCCGGGATGGCGCCTTTACTCTGGCCTCAGACGGAACACTTATGACCATGACAGGAAGCCGCGTGCAAGGGCAAGGCGGCGGTAATATCCAAATTCCTGTGGGCATTATTACTATCGACGATAACGGCCGCATATTCTCTAATAACGAATATGTAGATACTATCCGCTTGGTCAACTTTAGTAATCCGGAATCCCTGCGTAAGACCCGCGGAGCTTACTGGGTCGTTACCGAGGAATCTGAAATGATAGACTATAACGGACGGGTAGAACAAGGCTTCTTGGAAAACTCGAACGTGAGCGCAGTAAACGAAATGGTAGAGCTGATCGCATTACATAGAGCCTACGAGGCTAATTCCAGAATGGTACAAATTCACGATGAAACTTTAGGCCGCGCTGTTAATGAAATAGCCGCTAGATAATAGAAAGGGGCAACAAAACCATGATGAGATCACTTTGGACGGCGGCCTCTGGTATGACCGCTCAACAATTTTTTGTAGACAATATTTCACATAACCTTGCGAATGTTAATACCACCGGCTTCAAAAAAGGCCGGGTAGAGTTTAACTCTTTGCTATACCAAACAATGAGGCGTGCGGACTTAGACCCCGCTAATATGACCGGGCGGCCTGTTAATCTGCAAGTTGGCCTTGGTGTGCGTCCTGTTGCTGTTTCCCGCATGTTCACACAGGGTAGCTTGCAACGTACCGAAAATATGCAAGACTTCGCTATCGAAGGCGACGCCTTCTTTGCTGTAAGGCGCACTGACGATCCTGAAACGATATTCTTTACACGCGATGGTTCATTTAACCTTTCCCCGGTGGACGATGGCTTGATGCTTTCTACAAACCTGGGGTATCCGGTTCTTGATATAGACGGCGAGCCTATTATCTTTGAAGATGATATTGCCTACCAAAACGTGGTTATGGACGATGCCGGTAACTTCTTCCATTTGGTAACTGACGGCATGGAAACCGAAATGGTTGACTTGGGCTTCCAGTTACAGTTGGTTCAGTTTTCTAATCCACAAGGGCTTGAGTCTATCGGCTCTAATATGTGGCAGGTTACAGTGGCCTCTGGCCCCGCGCTTATACAGGGCATGGACGATATAATTCAGTACTCACGCGTACATAGAGGCGTGCTGGAAATGTCTAACGTAAACGTAGCGGAAGAAATGGTCGATATGATACGTGCGCACCGCGCTTACGATCTTAACGCCCGCGCTATCACAACCTCAGACGAAATGCTGCAAACCGCCAACGGCCTTAAACGCTAGGAGGGGGAATAGTTTATGGATATAGCTCATTTACAAAGCCACTCTAGTCTTCCCCATGCGGACGAAATGCGCCGTAAGCTTTCGGCACTGAATAAGATTCCAGATGGAGTGGGAATGTGCCCGGACGAGCGTCAGGCTATTCAGGAAGCGGCAGAGGCCTTTGAGTCTTATTTCATACAAATAATGTTGCGTGAAATGCGAAACACGCTTTCTGACGATGACGGCCTTATACCAAGAAGCACCGCAGAGCGCATCTTTACAGAAATGCTGGACGAAGAAATAGCTAAAGAAGCGGCACGCGGAGGCGGCATTGGCCTGGCACAAGTAATTGTGCAACAGATGACCCGAGACAGCTACACCGCGAATATGCGATAGAAGATCATTGACAATTGAATATCTTATCAAGAGAGGTGGAGGGAATAGGGCCCTGTGAAACCCAGCAACCAACATATATATGTATGGTGCTAACTCCCCCGGCTTATTTAGTCGGCAGATGAGGAACTAAGCTAAAAGGAGACCCTATGGGTCTCTTTTATATATGTGTGATAAAAAAAGGAGGAACTGAAATGAAATTATTTACATCAGAATCGGTAACAGAAGGACATCCGGATAAAATATGTGACCAAGTATCAGATGCCATTTTGGACGCAATTTTAGCCCAAGACCCTAAGGCTCGTGTAGCCTGTGAAACACTTGCCAGCACAGGCCTGGTACTGGTAAGCGGCGAAATCACCACAGATTGTTATGTGGACATAGCAAAAATCGCGCGCCAGACAATTTTAGAAATAGGCTACAGCGACGGAGATTTTGGTTTTGACGGAAATTCTTGTGCGGTATTAGTTTCGGTAGGAACCCAATCACCGGACATAGCGCAAGGAGTAAACGAAGCGCAAGACGAAACAGAGCAAACCGGCGCCGGCGACCAAGGCATGATGTTCGGCTTCGCCTGTGACGAAACAGAAGAGCTTATGCCTTTGCCAATTACGCTGGCTCACAAGCTGACCCGCAGACTTACAGAAGTGCGCAAAAATGGCACTCTACCATATCTGCGTCCGGACGGCAAAGCGCAAGTGACAGTGGGTTACGAAAACGGCAAAGCGGTAGCAGTAACGGCTGTAGTAGTATCCAGCCAGCACAGCGCCGAAATTAAACAAGAGGACATAGAGCGTGATATACGCGAACATGTAATTAACCCGGTAATTCCGGCAAATTTACTGACATCAAACGCGAAGATATATGTAAACCCAACAGGACGCTTCGTAATAGGCGGCCCTGTGGGCGACTGCGGCTTGACCGGCCGCAAGATTATAGTAGATACCTACGGCGGCTACGCGCCTCATGGCGGCGGCGCATTTTCCGGCAAAGACCCAACTAAGGTGGATCGCTCTGCCGCTTACATGGCCAGATACATCGCCAAAAACGTAGTAGCCTCAGGCCTTGCCAGCAGTTGCGATATAGCGGTATCTTACGCTATAGGCGTAGCAAAACCGATTTCCGTAGCTGTAGACACAAGAGGCACAGGAAAAATTTCTGACGAAAAGATAGAAGCCCTAGTGGACGAGCATTTTGATCTGCGCCCGGCGGCTATTATCAAGCATTTTGATCTGCGCCGTCCTCTTTACAGGCAGTGCGCGGCCTACGGCCATTTCGGCAGAAGCGATCTTGATCTGCCCTGGGAAAGAACCGATAAAGCTGATATTTTGAAAAAAGCTCTGTAATTGACCTAATGTTGCTCCATCCTTTCGGCTATGGCCTTAGTGGCGTGAATCGCGCCTTTGGGATGGTTCGGCGGTGCATAGATAGAATACAATCGGAGGGGCACTCTACCGACGTTGATGATATTATGCCAGGTACCTGCGGGTATAAAAATGGCGAATTCTTCAAATGCCGGTTGCCGGAAGTTAAGCTGGCTGGCGCTGTCACCCATCATAACCAAGGCCTGCCCCTCTTCTATGCGCAAAAATTGATCTACATTAGGATGCATCTCAAGACCAATATCGTCCCCTACTTCAATTTTCATCAACGTAGCTTGTAAATGCTTACCAGTCCACAGAACAGTGCGAAAGTTTTCGTTACCTAATGTGGCTTTATTTATATCCAGCACAAAAGGATGCGAGCCATAGTCTACGCCAGAATGCTGAGGCGGTTGCGGCCTATATGGCGGTAATATTTGGTGCGGTGGCCGTGGTGGCGGCACCGGATGCGGCGGGTGTGGCGGACGCGGAGGCCGTGGCGGAGGCATAGGGTGCGGTGGCCGGTACGGAGGCGCCGGATGCGGTGGCTGAGGCCTATGTGGTTTGCTTGGCTTGTTTGGGTGTTGATTACTCATGGAAAATAGCTCCTTTACAAAGATAGTTTTTCCATAATATGTCCTGAGCCGATGAATGTTGACAAACTATGTTATTATTAGGTCATTGCATAACTGCTGTATGCGCGGTATACTGGATATGTAATATTGCATCCGGGGCTGTAATGGTTTCGACGGGGATCAAGACAGCAGAGATAGCCATCCGCAGAAGGTACTGCGTAATAAACCAAACCTTATAAAAAGAAACGACAATAACGAATTAGCTTTTGCCGCTTAGTATAAGCGGTCGCCGACCCGAGCGTTCCCGTTAGCGCGGTAATCGGCGTCGAAAATACGGGGCACTTTTTCGCAAGTAGCTTTGTAGCGAAAAAAGACCTTTAAAAGCTACCAAAGCCAGAAGCCTGTTGGTCGGCGTCCGGCAGAGGGAATCTTAAATGACTAACTATGATGGAAGAAGTCTTTGCCTAAGGATTTTCGGACGGGGGTTCGACTCCCCCCAGCTCCATAGGGGGCTTTCACGACTTAACGGTGTTTAGGTCGTGGAAATATATAGCTCTCAGCTTTTCAGAAGGTGTGTTACACATGGAAACAATGCAAGAGACTGCAACGTGGTATATTCAGACGCTATCTGCTGAAAAGTTAAGCAGTGCTGTGGATTATCTGCGTTTTTTGCATGAGCAAGAACGCACTCCGCTAGATGATTTTGATTATCAGCTTGCTAGGGAAGCCGATGAGGATACAGATACTGAAACTGTGTCTATGGACGATTTGCTAGAAAAACATGGGTTGACTTATGCAGATTTACAGGATTAAAGGGTGGGGTCTACAAATGATTTCTGACTAGCAAAAGCCGCTTGGATTTGACTCCAAACGGCTGTTTTATTGGTGATTATACTCTTTTCTTTTAGCCTATCCTGTATTCTTTCTGCAAGGTTTTTATACTTTCGCCACTTGTTAGCGGTACTACACTACTGGCATCTGTTCCAGGTAGGTTGATTTTGAACAGCACTTCCACTTGATCAGCATATACCACTACCCTATCTACGTAGTTTTGTATGAAGTTACGGCATTGCTGAATGTTCTTAGTCTGTACAAATTCCTGGGATTGGGTGATTAGATCGGTTATCACGGCTTCGCTGATTACGTTGGTCTTGCTGTGTAGCGATAGTTCAGCTATGTACTGTTCCAGCGCGTTTTTTCTATCTTCCAAGTCCTTTAGTTCTGTTTTTACGGTGTCTATACTGATGCCGCTTTCAGCTACCAGCTTGACTATGTTGCTGACTTTTGCGACAACTGCATCTAATTCTCTCTCTGCTTCGGATCGCTCGCTGTTGTTGCTGTTCATTTGTGTCTGGTTGTACTCGTTCAGCAAAGTAGTCAGTTGCTTTACAGAATGTTCCGAGAACAATTTTTCGTAGAGTTCGTCCAGCACAAAACCTTCCACATACTCCTTGCGAATCTCTTTATTGCTACAGTTGTGGTGCTTCATTCTACCAGAACAGCGATACGAGAAATATTTTGTCTTACCTCTACCACAGATACGGGAATTAGAGTACATAGCCGCGCCGCATACTCCGCATTGGATTAGACCAGATAGCAAATACATTTCAGTAGCTTTGAGTTTGCCGCCGCTTTTCAGATTATAGACAAGCTTTTCCTGTACCTTGTCAAAAGTATCTTGGTCTATTATCGCTGGTAGGCCATCTTCTACTACTATCCACTCTTCTCTGGGTTTGATTTGTGGATTACGCTTCCCGGTAACATCTTTTTCCAGCTTGCGGTTGAAAATATAACGCCCGGTGTATTTTTCGTTTTTGAGTAGGTTGTTTAGGCTGTTTTTCATGAAGGGTTTTCCTTGCTTTGTCTTATAGCCCAGCATGTTTAGGCGTTGTAGTATACTTGTGTAGCCGACACCTTCTGCATATAGCTGGAAGATTAGCCGGACAATTTTTGCTTCCGGCTCATTGATTACGTACTGCTTAGATTCCTTGTCAACGTCCAACCCCAACGGTGGAGTACCACCAAGATGTCTGCATTTGAGAGCGGCTTCCTTCATACCTTTTGCGACTTCTCTTGCTAGATTTAGGCTGTAGTATTGGTTTAGACCTTCTAACATGGATTCAAGAATTAGGGATTCAGGCGATCCGTCCAGGTTTTCTGTTACTGACAGGATCGTTACGCCGCTAATTTTTAGCTTACGTTTGTAAGTAACTGCATCGTACTTGTCTCGGCTGAATCTGTCAAGCTTGTGAATTATTAGATTTTTGAATAGCTTCTTCTCTGCGTCGCTGATCATCTGCTGAAACTGCTCACGCTCGGCATTTGTACCTGTTTTGGCAGAGTCAACATAGACTTTGATTACGTCCAGCCCTTTAGACTTCGCATACTCCATACAGGCTCGGACTTGCGCATCTATACTGGCTTCTGTCTGATTTGCTGACGAGTAGCGGGCATAGATGCTTGCTGTGTTAGCTGGTATTGTGATAGTTTCCTTATTTTTTCGCATGTTTTACTCCCTTCTAGGTTCTTTCATCTATAACTATGATATATATTTTTATTTTGGATATTTACTCTATGTTAGCGGGAAACGCCGCTTTTGAGGCGGCGCTCCCCGCATTGTAACCTTTTTGGATTAACTTACATTCTGTGTGTATATTTCGTGTAGCAGTTTTACTAATGGCATTAACTCATGATCTGAAAATTTTAACGATTTACGGTCGCCCTTAACGCACTCTATACATTTACTATCTCTATCAAATGGGGCGGCTGTAAACTTCGGCGTGTAACCTTTAAGGTCAGAACGCGCTATGCTTACGGCCTGCATGTATGGAATCACCTCCTTGTAGATCCTTGATTTTATTCATCTTTTGACGCTTCAAGCTGGATTACATTATTGCCGACTGATTTTGCACCAACAGCTTTTTTCTTAGTGCTTCTTTTTCCTATAGTGTAGCTTACAGAAGATACATCACGTTTTAGTCCAATGCCTTTGAAATGTAGTGTTCCACGGATTTTTTTCTTATCTACATATATATCTTTAGCTCGTAGTTGAACGCTTAATTCTTCGTAGAACGCCCGTGCGCTTATGTTGGCATAATCCCTAAAGCCCTGATGTTTCGCCCAGTTTTTGAATGTGTCATACACTTCGGTACGTGGGATTTTTTCACCTTCTTTAGCGTATAATTGAGTGCTGATGAAATCTAAATACGGATTTATCGTTGCCGCAAACTGGTTTACAAGCTTTGTGACTTTAGCTGATTCTGTGAAGCTGTAGTTATTGCTAATCAAGCGCCGTAGCCCTTCCAGTGCAAAGACAAATATTCCGTCCAACTCAGCCAGAAGCTTATCCGTTAATCCTGGATCACGTTTACCTTGCAGTTTATTATTAGGGTCTGGATTATCCACATATTTTTTATCGAAGGGAATTATTACCAACCTATCTACAAATCCTTCTGTTGAATCTGATGTATTTGGAAGCTTGTTGATTGCAAACAACAATTTAGTAGTAGCCTTATGCGAAAAAGGCTTTTCAAACTTGGCATTTATTTGGATTCTGTCACCAGCCGCTATGGCCTTTATCGCGTCCATATTTATGTGGGAACTGGACATGTTTTCATTAGAAATATTTACACGCATGTCAACTACGTTGGCCAATTCAAAAGGTCGATTGAAGCCGCTTAGTGTGATATTACTGGTATTTTCTGCTCCTACCAAGGCCTCAATTACATCTAGCAGAACGCTTTTACCATTACGACCGCGCCCATACAGAAGTACGAATTTATGTGCGTTTGAATTATCAGACAAGCAATATCCCAGTAACTCTTGTACGATGCTGATTAGGCTCTCGTCATTATTGAAAATATCCTGTAGAAACGCCATGAAAACAGGGCATTTAGCTTTCTTATCTGCACGGTACTTCAACTCTATCCGGGTCGGGGTGAAAACTTTTGGATTGTGAGGGTGTAGTTTCCACTCATTTAGGCAAAACAGCCCATTTTTAAGGTTCACATAACTTTCGCCTGAGATTAGATCTTCACATCTTGGGACAATGCGAATGAGGGAAGCCATATACGAATTTTCAAATCCCATATTCCAGCCATCGTCAGTGAGTCCGTTGAAGTAGTCGTATAGCACACGCTTTAATTCCATATCAGAAATGGCTTGCCAAAAGCCATCACGAAAAATATAGAATCGGCTGTCCGCTTGAACAGCCAAGGTATACTGTTCATTGAGGTGTCTTGCAAATATGTTCGCATTTAGTACCCAGCATTTGCTTTCTTCATCAAAATACAAGCCAATATCTGATTGGGCTTGTTGCTGGGATTCCTCCTCTGGGCTATCTACTAGCAAGCCCGTTACTGGGTCTGTGTATATATTGTCTTGAATTTGATCAAAATTTTCTTGCATTTTCTATGTTCCTTTCTACTTGGTTGCACTAGAGGTAGCCGCTTGGGGGTCTGCGCCTGGCAGGGCGCACCCCCGCGTCTACCTTGAACAATCTGCCAAAATTTGCTGTGGTGGCAAAAGTGCCAGATGGACAACAAATTTTTTTGCTAGGGGTGAAGCTTGGGTGCTTATGAGTTTTTACCCCAAATGCCCCCAGTATAGGGAATTACCCTATGTAATAAGGAAAAATATGGGGGCTTCTGCATAAAACAGCCGCCCCCTGTGGGGTCACTTAGCTCATTGAGGCTTTTTATTCTTCGTCATCGTCATCGTCAAATTGAGTGGCTAGATCATCATCGTCCCAGTCGTCATCGTCCTCTTCTTTATCTTCGTAGATAAACTCTATATTGCGGATATTACAATAGCGGTACTCGTCATTTTCGGTGTGATATATTTTAAAGCTGATTTCATAGCCAACAAGGTCGTTAATAAAGATGTCCTGGTTCAAATGTTCGTGCAGTTCACTAAGTAGTTTGTCTAGCGGTTGCTCCCTGCCTGTGGTTTGTGATAAAAATACAGACGTTACAAAAGCGTATGATTTCTCTTCATTATTAACTTGGATCGTCAACTCGGCACGGTTGCCGTTTTTACTTAGGTTAGCGTCAGTGATTACACCTTCATAGTGTCCATCTGGCAGGTCAAATTTAGTGTTGTTAATAAATAATGGGGTACTTGATGCTCTATTATTCATAATTAGAGCCTCCTTCTATAATTTTTTTAGGCAAAAGCCTTATTACTGTAGCTAAGAAGCTTGATTACGATGTTATGATACTTCCAGTTGTAGGGGGAGGGTATTGCTCTACCTGTGGCAGAGCAATACCTGTGCAACATTTGAGGCTGGATTATTCCTAGAAATCTGTAACTGCGTCGAGGTAATCCCTTATCTCGGCGCATGATTCTGGATAGTGTTGTAGCAGAATGTCAGCTAAGAACCACGGGCAGTTGAAGAGATCATTTATTAACTCCTCAATCGCATCCGTCGCCACCTCGTTGACTACCGCTTCGGCGCTACCCCTCACAGAGATAGCGATATTTTTACCAGCGCCGCCAGCTACAAGTGTTGCTATCGCTTCCGATTTTGAAGCGAAGGAGTCGAATGTTAGAACGTTTTTAGCAAAAACATCTACCTTATTAAAAAACATAAGCGCGTCTGCCTCTGCTTGAGCTCTATCATATAGAGCTTCCGTGAACACCATTTGTTGGTCGCCTGGCGCTACATGGCCAAGAGGGTTACTGGTGTTACTACCTAATTCTTGTGTTTTACCCGCTTGCGGGTTTGATTTAGTAATATTCATGTTTCAATTGCCTCCTGTTATTTTTATTTGAGACAAACTCCCCGTGTGATGTCGTGGTTGTAGTTAGGTCATGCAAAGGGGTTTTGCCTCTCACAAAGTTTTTCGGAATTTATTTACTTAAATCTTATTCCAAAAAAAATCTTAATTTTTAAAAAAATGGGCATAAATATAGCTTGAATTATGACGATAACATATGTTACAGAAATAAAGAGCATAAAAAACGCAAACCTCTTAGCGAGATTTGCGCTTTGTCTTACCTAGGTTTAATAGTCCGACTTTTAATCTTTTTCTTCCTATTACTATGATGGCTATCAAGACATTCGTAAACACTTTTATGCAGTCTATTTATTGCTCCTGCATGTTTTTTAAAAATTGCTATCTTTCGATTAGCGCTTAAAATGGAGAGCCAGTATACTATATCTTCAAGTTTCCGTTCGTATTCATTATAGACTTGCTTATCAACTTCAGGACTGAATATTCCACGTTTTACCAATTCACTAAAACTATCTACAATTAATTGCCAATATGACATTTTATTATATATCGCTTCACGTATCTCTACTGCCCCTTCCTCCGAATACAGTTCAATATCTACGGGCGTAACTTTTTCCATATGCTCGTTTATTTCATTTTGCATTTGCTTGTAATAGGCTTCGGTAGCAGGGAAATCAAATTCAAAGTCTTTTTCCCAGAAGTCATGAGTTAAATTATTTTCAGCTAGATATTCCTCGCCTATTTTATTCATTATGCATGAAACTTTGCTCATGAGCCTTCCAGTTGTGACCTGCTCAATGTCGGTAGGTTTAGGTATGAGTTTGCTATCGCTTTTAGTAAAAAAGCTATTTTGAAAATACTCATGGTTTTTAATATACATTACGATTAATGTAGCTAAGAATACGTGTTGTATTATGTTAGCAGATGTATCTCCGTCTCTTATAGGCATAATGTATGCTTCATGGAAAGTTCGCAACTCATTTTCTCTATCCTCTTTTAATATTAAATACTCCGCTTCTTTAGATACGGACTCCCTGATAATTTTTCTATCAGAAAACAGAGCGTTTAAGTTATACATATCAGTGATTTCAAATAGCTGTAATACCTTTTTGCGGGAAGCTTTTGCAGTTTTTGGAGTTACATTGCTTGATTTCTTTTTACCTATTATTTTTTTTGTGATTGGTTCTTTTATTTCTTCTTTCGGATAATATCCATTTATCAAACTTGCTAACTTCGTGTCGCTAAAAAACATTATTTTAAGCCTCCTTCTAGTTTTTTCTGCGGTTATTCCACCCAGCGATTATAGCAAAAAAAATAGACCGCTACAAGAATATTGCGGTCTATTTAATGTACAGATAGCTACTTCCTGTACCTGGTAGTACGCCTAGTCGTTTTCCTAGTTCGTGAGGCGCAGTATAAGGTCGTTCCAAGCATTACGCCGCTTGAAAATGAAGTGATGGCGCTTGCTGTGGCCGTAGCCGTAGCCGCAAGCGCTGTGATTAACAAAAACATTCTAATTCTCCCTTCCTTTTTCATCCGATAGGTTATCTTCCAGCGCACATAGCACGACTAGCCCTGCAACTAGCCCAGTTAAAAAATACATCATGGTAATACTCCTTTATAATGATTTTTGTTACAAAACAAAACGACCAATATTATTTGGTCGTTTATAAAATATTCGGTTTCTTTTTGCTGTATTAACCTTTTGTCCACCTATGTATTCCTGGTGTCCCCGTACACTTTCCTCCTTCGGTTGGTGCGGGCTTCGCGCTACGAGGACCAAGTCTTTTTCCACACTTCGTACAAGTATACATTGATAATTTGCTCATATTAACTCACCTCCTTGTTTTATGGTGAATTTGTTATGTTATAAAGAGACGTTACACTTTCCATTATTGTGCCTGGCAAGCACTTCTGATGATATGTGATCTTTATCAAAAATCCATATAGTTTTCACATGATAGATATTGCAACTAGTCCTGTGCTGGGCTTTATATGGACTTGTAGTACAAATCTTCAAATTTTTTGTATTCCTCTTCTTTGGGGTTATTGAGTTTTATAACTAAGCTTATTGTTTCTTTTAAATATTCATTATTTACAATTTTTGATAGTTTATTTAAATCACCTTTCCCTGTAGTTATTAATCGTTTTACATAATTACTATACCTATTTTTAAAGTTTTTACTATCGTCATTTCCACTTTCTATGTAATACAGTCTTTCAATTCCTTTAATATCAATGTATATTTCTCTATTTATTTCCTGCCTTTCCTCCTTGTCTGCTGATTCTTGGTCTAATTTAAATTGTAATTTTTCCCTTATATATTCTCCATACTCTTGGCGTGACATTTCAGATTTTAGTTTTTTATCTTGCTCTTTACCATATTCTTTCTTGGTATGTTCAACGAATCCTTTTCCTATCGTTACAGAAGTTTTTAATGCAGAATCCGCAACGTAACTCCAATCTGTTTTTGAATATTCTTCAAGTGCTTTATCAAGATCAAGTTTCAATGCTACCATTTCATTTTCTATGGCATCACGTTCATAGTCATGGTAGTAATTATTTTGATATAATATAGCTATATGTAATGCACAGCCATCAAAATCACCATTATAGGTCTCATATAATTCTGCAATATCGTTTTTTACTTTTTCAACCTGTGTCGGTATGTCATACTCAATATTAGTGACTTTTTCAACAGTAACAAGTAAGCTTTCCCCTAATGTTCTAAAGAATCCTTGTTTTTTTGGCATATCTTACTCTCCGTTCTATGACTGCTGGGCGTAATCTTGATACTTGCAAGCTAGACACTTAGCCATTGGCAATATTAGCCCTGCGAATCAGCTTCATTACGTGGCTATAGGAATAGTCAAATTCTCTTGCCAAGTTTTCTGGTGTACGCCCCTTGTGATAACATGTCACTATATAGTTATGGACAAAGCTATCCACAAAAAGCTTTTTTGTCACATTTATATAACCGCTTCCTAGGTAATGTAGATAAATTTTTTCTACACCTTCATATCCAATTAATTCACAAAGAGTCTTATAATCCCCCCTAAGGCAATGGCTTTCTACTTCGATATTATCAGCTTTTAGAGCCTTTAGAAGTTTTACCGTGTCCAAAATGCGTCACCTCCATCTTGATAATAACTGCGCTAAAAACAAAATGCTAATCTCCTAGACCAATGGCATAGGACATTATATAATGCCATTTTTTAATAACTCGGAACATATACCCTGGAACACAGAGTGACAGCAATCACCGTAAGGCGATTGCTGTCACTCTTATTTTATAAAGTCCACCAGTAGAATATCCTGGCTTGTGGTAGCGGCATTATCCTGTATTTGCAAATACAGGAATAACGCTTGTGCTTGGTCTTTTGTTGCCAATAACATAGAAGTATACTCCTTGCGTTTGTATGGTTCAGCCACATACTCAAAGCACAGGCAACCGCTAGACCCCATGAAGCTATCCCCCGCATGGAAGCGCTTCTGATATTCTACTGGAATTAGATGCTGTATTTCCCGATACTCTAGCAAATAGCTCTCTTGGAAAATGCCATGCTCGTAGTCTATAAATCGACAACCATTAAAGTAGTCTGCTATGTAGGGCTTCATCATATCACTAAGCTCTATCATGCTTTTGCCGCGTATGTCCATATCGCTACTCCTTTTTGGAAGCTTCCTGTTGTTTAGGCGTATCTATACGCTTTAGCTGGATTACTTCTGCACCTACTTGGCTGATGAAAACTTCTTCCGTTTCCATTTGTGCCGCTTGCAATAGCTGGATTGCATCGGTTACGCTATTGAATAATTTGGCATACATCATTGATTTGTGATCTGACATTGATCGCACAACCTTTCTTCTTATTATACACTGGTGCTTTTCTGCGTTTTATCTGCCTTAGATTTTGGTGGCTTTGTGGGATCGATTGGGGATTCAGACGGCGCTGTTTTTGATGGTTCGTCTGCCACCTTCTCGCCTGACTTAGCCTCTGGCTTCACTTGTAGGTATTCTGGACAGACAAATCTTTCGATTATCCATTCAAAGCGAATTTGTGGCGCTATCGGATGGAAGCCCGTACCTCCTACTGGGCTGGAAATCACATGTAGTTTGTCCTCATAGGCTTGCAAGTGATCTAGTATTTCACGTTGTACAGCCCTTACCTTGGAGTTATTTTCGCCTATCTTCCCCCAACAGATGATGAATTTTTCTGAATACTTAACAGATTTCAGTATCTGCTCTAGGTTGGTGCTGTTTAGGACAAGTTTCTCTTTTGTGTCCAATTTTGCGGCTATTTTGCTAGAGACATTGAGTATGTCGAAGCCGCCCTAGTCTAAGGCGTGAAGATTACGTATGCAATAGTGAGCTGTCATGTCAATGTCTACAGAATTAGCCGCCCCTGCATTAATCATTAGCAAACTGACTGTGGGCTTGCTTTTATCCCAAATTTTACGTAGCAGGTAGCGTTCCGTCTTTGTGTCGTTGAACAAAACTTCTGTGTGCATCGTACCTTTTTCTGTTATCATTTTTTGATCTCCTCTCGTTGCTTGAACAGCAAAAGCCCTTTACGGCTGTGGCCATAAAGGGCTTTTTTCAAGCAGATAATTTTTATTTATTTTTAATGCTTGATACCAATTAATGATGCTTTAGTTTTTGAGTGTGCTTAATGGGGGGAGAGTGTGGGGCTTGTTTTCTGAGAAGATACCCCCTGTTTTTTCCATGTTGTTTCTGGGAAATCTCTAATTAGGTGGCAACGGGGGTGTGAAATTTGCGCCTCTTTTTTCATTGATATGGATTTGATGCTGGCAGGGAATCGCTGTGCTTGGATTTTTCTCGCCCCTTTCGCCCCCTAGATGGAGAATCTTCATGTGGAACATGGGGAAACTTGGGGGCGTATTTGGATAGTTTCTCCCCCCTGTTTGCCATTGAAGCGCCCCGCACATGATTATTGTGCCAAACCCAATCACTTATGTGGGTGAGTTTATTTTGAATTGCCTTTTACTTGGTTTAAGTGTAGAATTAGCTTGCAGGGTGTAGTTTGCGTCTGCTCATCTATGAATTAGGGACGGAGGGAGATTTATGCGCTTCAATTTCACCATATCAGTTCACCAAGAAGATAAATGGTATGTGGCTAAATGTTTAGAAAACAGTGTCGCCTCTCATGGGCAATCTATAGATGAAGCACTGGCAAATCTAAAAGAAGCCTTAGAGCTTTATTACGAAGATAGTGACGAAATACCAACAACACAACAAAGATTTATTACTACAATGGAGATTGCTGTATAATGGGTTCAAAATATCCCGTTCTTAAAGATTCCGAAATCGTAAGAAGGCTAAGAAAACAGGGATTTAATTTCAAATCTCAAAGTGGTAGCCATGCAAAGTACGTAAATGTATCTGATGATGCTCAAAAAAGGACAGCCATTGTACCGATGAATGGAGATGTACCCAAAGGAACTTTACAAAGTATTTTAGAGCAAGCTGATTTATCACTTGAAGAATTTATGGGTAAGTAATAGTAGTTCTAACTACAAGTAAAAGCTTGAAACGATGGTACGGATAGAGTCTTTTAGCAAAACGGTTAATTTAGACGCTCTCTAACTGGTGGCATGAATACTTCTACTAATAACGGAATTTGGTTACTGTCTAGTTGCAATTCCCTTATATCTGTAGGCTCTGGAATGTTGTCATTGTCTTTTTCCATGCTCCACAAATGAAGTCTCAGCGCCTCATTTGCATTTCTGGCCGCTTCTTCTGTTGTATCTGCACATGAGAAGCAACCTGGCAAATTTGGAAATTCAATGGAAATTCCATCATCGTCCATAGATATTATAGCTGGATATACGTATGTTTCTTTCATATCTTAACCCCCTTGTTTTCATTGTAATATGAAGTGGCGATATAATCTACTACAACTAGGGTATTCCAGCGATATATACCGCGTACAATAACTTAATTACTGGCATTAACTCTTTATCTGGAATCACAAGCAGTTTACTTCCTCTATTGAATGAGCTGATTGTAAACTTTGATTTATACCCTCTGAGATCGGTTCGCGTTATACATACAGTTTGCATATTTAGAATCACCTTTCTTGGGAAATCTGCTAGGCTGGTTGCTTTTTGCTTTGTTTGGGTGTAGACTTTGACTAAAGATTTGCTTCTCTCCCCTATGGAGTTGGAACAAAGAAAGTTTGTATGCTGTTGCCTGTACAGGGAGTGATTCTATGAAGTATAAGTTTATGGTATCTATTATTAAAGATGATGATTGGTACGTGGCAAGTTGCTTAGAAAATCATGTTACTTCGCAAGGCAAAAGCCAGGAAGAAGCCGTTTCAAACTTGAAAGAGGCGTTGGAACTGTATTTTGAACATGATCCTGATAGTAACTCTATTTTAGCCATTTCACAGGCTCAGATAGCCTTTTTAGATGTTGCAGAAAGGCTTGACTATCCAACGGAGGACGATGTACAATGCCGGGTTGATGAAGTTAGGTACTGAATATTTAGATAGATTTGGTTGCAGGCGCGGTTAGCGTCTGCCCCTCTATGAAGATGGAGCGAAGGAAAAAGCTTTATATCGTGAAAGCCTCCCCAGGAGCTCCAGCTCCATTCCAAAACAAAAGGACAAACAACATGAATAAAACCGCAAAACGCGTAGCAAGCTTAACTATACTACTTGTAACGACAATATCCATAGCCCTTGTTGCTTTTGCCAGAAGTCGGACAGAAGTCATTCCAGCGCCGCATTCAGTCAACAGCTTCGACGACATTTTAGAAATTTACCTTAATCCGGTTTTATTTGAGAATAGGAACGGGCCTGTAATTGGCGTAACTACTCTTCAAGTATTAAAGCTAAACGGCAAATACTTTAGAGACAGCAACAACAACGGCATTTTAGACACTTTTGAGGATTGGCGCTTGCCGGCCTATATTCGTGTAGCTGACGCCGTTAGCCGTCTTACTTTAGAGCAGAAGGTATCTGCCATTCACAATATTGTACTACTTGACCCTCCGGCAAGCTCGCTTGAATATGTGTATGACGAGGCCGGCAATGTGATACTTTCGGCACTTATTCCCAATGCGGACGAACATTGGGCTTTTCCGCGTCCAACCGGAACAATGGGGATAACAGAATTTTATCCTGCTATGATTTACGAGCTTGGCTTGCGTGGCTCTGTGCTAAGGTCAGAACCTCCGGCCAGTATAATCGCTTACGAAACTAATCGGAATGTTCCGATTAGTTTGGTTATCGGAACAAAAATAAAATCGGAACCATTGCAAAAAAGTCGTGACTAAGCGCGGCTGATAAGCAAAAAAGTTCCGATTATTTCTTTAGGATGAGCCAAGTTTTTTGATAAGCATCTCCGATGAAAACGGAACATTCCGATTTTATTTTTTTAGTAATACATAGTTACAATAGTGGTGGCCAATTCATGGTCAAAATTATTGTAAAGGGGTGTCATCACATGATGAGACAACAAACATTTTCGGAGTTGGTGGAGCGTTACAACAATGCGCTCGCCGTAAGCGGAAGTAGTGTATCGGGTCGGGTAGGAAAATTGCACCGATGTTCGGTGATTATCCGACGGCACGAAGCACTCGGCAAAGACAGGCTCGACGACAAAATTATTGCGGCGTACATTCGCGAAATCGGCGATAGGTTCAATGCCGGGGAAATCTGTAAAGACCATGCAAATGCCATGTGTCGCGAAACGGAGCGGTTCGTACACTTTGTCAAAACTGGTGAGATTCGGATGCAAAACCCAAAGTTGGGGGCAAGGACAACACTGTTGCCGGAGTTCCAAAAAGTTGCAGACAGTTTTCTATCAAGCAAGGCGGCAATGGTTGGTGCCAGTGGCAAAGCAACCAGTCCAAATACGCGAACTGATATGCGCTGGGTCACACATAAATATTTTGAATGGCTGACGACGCAGGGATTCACTTCATTACAAGGGGTAGGAGCAGAGCAAATTCAAATGTTTATGCTATATTGTTCGGAAACTATGGCGATGGGTTCAGTGCATAACGTCCGGATTTTTATGTTTAAGCTGTATGCACACCTATATGAATCCGGGCAGTCTCAATCTTCCTTCGGCGCACTTTTGTCCTTCAAGGTCAATCGTGGCAAAAAAGTCCCGGAAACACAGAGCGCAAGCGAGTTAGCTGTCATGCTCGAATCAATAAACCGCAAAACGGTTGGCGGCAAGCGCGCCTATGCTGTTATGATGCTTGGCATAGTTCTTGGACTTCGTGCGTGTGACATTGTTGTGATGAAACTTTCAGACATCGACTGGATAAATGGCGAGATAAAAATTTTGCAGGCTAAAACGGCTATCTCGGTGATTCTGCCGCTCACAGCAGACATTGGTGATGCTCTCAGCGACTATATTCTAAACGCAAGACCTGTCAGTGATTCGGAGCAGGTGTTTCTGCGAATAAAAGCCCCGCATGTTGGGTTGAAATCTGCTGTCACCATCGGAGAAATATATAACGCTTGCCGTAAAGCGGCAGGGCTTCCAAGTAGCAATCGGTTCCACACGTTGCGCCGAACACTGGGAACCTCAATGCTGGCTTCAGGCACACCCGTAACCACCGTAGCGCAGGTGCTGGGTCATAAGGAAACCGATTCAACAAAAAGCTACATCGCCATTGATAAAAAACACTTAAAAATGTGTGCGTTATCCTTTGATGGTATCCGCCCAAAAGGGGGTGCGCGCTCATGAATAGCTATACAAGCACCTTCGCCCCGAAACTCGAAGCCTTTCTACAGTTTCGTATTGCCCGTGGGTTCAAAAACGATACCCATATGGCAAATCTCATGCGGTTCGATAAATTTTGTGCATCGTATTATCCCGGCGAATCCGAGCTGACCCCCGAAATCGTATATGCGTGGGTAGATAATGAAATCACGCGCGGGCTTAATTCACTGAATGGACGCGTCAGTACCATCCGCCAGTTAGGTTTGTATCTTTGCGCCGTGGACGAAGAAGCTTTTGTAATTATGGAAAAGTTTTGTACAAACAGGGCTACAAATATTCCATTTAATTTCACGGACGCTGAACTCACAGCATTATTTTCAGCGATTGATAAACTGCCTGTCGTAAAAAGCGAGCCATTTCTGAACAAAATGGCACCGACGTATTTTCGACTGACGTATACCTGCGGTTTGCGCCCGAATGAATCAAGGGAGTTATTATACGAAAATGTTGACTTAAAATCCGGCGTGATTACTGTCATGAACACGAAAAGGAACAAAGACCGTATCGTTGTCATGTCCGATGATATGCTGAAGATGTGTCGCCGTTATGACCTCAAGCGAGCCATCATTTCCGGAGAGAATCCGTACTTCTTTCCGGCAAGTAATGGTGGCTCGTTCAAAAGCGACCGTATGCAAGCCCTGTTGGTTAAAGCGTGGACAACTGCCATGTGTTCTAAAGATTGTCCTATACCGCCGCGCATCCGAGTTTATGACCTCCGTCACCGATTTGCAAGTGCTTGTTTGAACCGTTGGCTTGATGAAGGGCGCGACCTAATGGCGATGCTACCGTATCTGCGTGAATACATGGGGCATGGGTCATTAAATGAAACGGCGTACTATATTCATATTCTGCCGGAAAATTTATCAAAGTCCACTACTGTGAATTGGGAAGTGTTTGAAAATATGTTTCCGGAGGTGGACGGCGATGCAAAATAATATGTTCACCAAGTATGGGTTAGGCAATCTGTTCGGTGCGATTCATGACTACTTGGAATCCTACCTGCTGAAGCAGCGCAACCTCAGCCCTCACACCCAAAAATCGTACAGGGAATCGTTGGCGGCACTTGTGGATTTCGTAAAAACCTACAACAATGTACCTCTCCAAAATGTAACCTTTGAAATGCTGACTGAACCAACCCTGACCGCATTTCTTGATTCACTTGAAACCGAACGCGGCAACAAAATTTCATCGCGCAACATTCGCCGCGCAGCGATTCGCGCTTTTATGAAATATGCCGCCGACCGCAACGTGATAAATGTAGCGGTGTTACAAGAAATAGATAAGGTTGTCGTTAAAAAATCTGACAAAGTTGAATCCGTTGAATATATGTCGATGGAAGCGATAACGGCGATTGTGGAGCAGACGGACATTTCACACAATCACGGATTGCGCGACCGCACAATGTTGATTCTTCTGTATGATACCGCCGCCCGTGTTTCTGAGCTTGTCGGCATCAAACTCCGAGATTTGCGCTTCGGGAAGAGTCCCACCATTATTCTGTACGGGAAAAATAGGAAGATGCGCTCTGTTCCGCTTTCGGATAAGACGGTAACGTATATCAAGAAATATTTACTCGAATACCACACCGACGTTCCGATGAGTTCCGGCGCACCGATGTTTTACTCCGTCATATATGGAGAGCAATGTCCTCTGTCTGACCGCCGTGTGCGTTATCTTCTTCGTGATTACGCAAACAAGGCGCGTACAACCTGCTCCGAAGTGCCGGAGAGCGTTCACCCGCACCAATTTCGCCACAGCCGAGCGATGCATCTGTACCAGAATGGCATGGACTTGACGTTAGTTTCTCAATGGCTTGGCCATGCAAATCTGGAAACAACGCAAATCTACGCCCATGCAGATACCGAGCATAAACGCATCGCAATCGCCAACGCGACCCCGAGTCATTCGCCTTTGTTCAATAAGCTGAATGCCGACCGATTTACCATCACTGACGAGGACGCACTCAAACGCTTGGTTGGACTTCGTAAATGACCTTTCATTACTAAAAAAATAAAATCGGAACGTTCCGTTTTCGTCGAAGATGCTCATCAAAAAATTTGCTCCATCCTAAAAAATAATCGGAACTTTTTTGCTTATCAGCCGCGCTTAGTCACGACTTTTTTGCAATGGTTCCGATTTTATTTTTGTTCCGATAACGAAACTAATCGGAATGTTCCGATTATTTTGGCAAGCTATTGATTCGGCTCGCCGAATCATACTTGCCGCTTGATAGGGTTGCACCCTATGACCCTCTTAACCACCTCAAAAATGAGGTGGTCGTTAAGCCTGCTTCGCAGTCTACTATAAGAATATTTTTATTATTAAATTTTTTGTTTTTGACTATAATACTTTTTGAGGATATTATTAAGGTAGAAAGAATGCGTTTGCTTATAGTAATATGGTTTTTTCTGTATCATAAATTTTATTTATGTAGTTCTTTATTGTGGCAAAGTTCCCTCACGTATATGCCTTGTGAGCCTTGAATAATATATAGCTTACCATCTCTAAGCATTAACCCAGAGCTTATCATTTCCCCATTTTTTATACACAACCATTCGGCTTTTTTGTAATCAAACCCCTTATGACGTAGATTTACTAAATTAAAACTCATATTTTCATTTAGGTCATTAATGATACTTCTAGCATCTATCAAAACTTCCTTATAGTCTATTCCGTACCTCAAATATAAAGCCGCCAATTGTATTTCTGTATCTTCAATTTTAAAAATTGTTGGTTGATTAAATGCCATAGATACTTGAAACTCTTTAGTGTCAAAATCTTTTGTAATATTAATAGCAAACTTCCAAATTGATTCTTCACGCTCTATATCATATGTTAATCCCTTTGCTGAATTTTCCCTTTTAGAGATTAAGGCTAGATTTTCATATCGGCAGTCAAATCCATCGTTATTTAGATGGTCTATAACAAATCCAATTTTATAGGCTTCGTTTAATGTATCTTCCCCATAAAAATGCTTGATAATTAGCTGATGTAAAAGGCCATACTTTTTTGACTTTAGGTATTTCTTTTTGGTTTTTGAAGTTGATGATGTTACTGTCCAAGTTGTTGAAGTGATTATATCATATAGATTTTTGGTATAAGGAGCAAAAGCTACGCAATTAAAACGTAAGCGGCTTATTTTTATAACTTTATTATCATGGGTTATCTTTTGGTCTTTTGCTGGCATCTGTATGACCTCCTTTTGTTCTATAAAGCTACTACTTGTTCACAATTATATAATTTGAATTCACATATTTGTCTTAATATGAGTTCAATTTTGTTTGTTAAGCTTTTTGTATTTTTACTAATTTATCTCTGTCAGAAATCATTAGCCACAATATCTCATTCAGAGTTTCGTCTAGCCTAAGGCATATAGAATTATAAATCCAATTCTCAATGCTATATTCACACTCATCAAAACAAAAATTCTTCATAAAATAGTGCTGATACTGCCACAACAATTTTTGTACAGCATTGAAATCGCCATGTCCGATTTTATTTCTTAGTTTGCGTATAATTTCTGCAAAAAGAACATGTTGAGATGCCTCTATGTTGTCAGAGAGGAACTGCGGTAGCTTCTGTTCAATTTCACCTGCCATTTTTTTGCTTGGGTTTATAATCAGCATCTCAATTAATGACACTACTTTGAAAATATGGTAAGTGTTTGGTTCATCGTCAGAAAATATGGCGTTAATTATATAATCTAATAGCCAAAAATCTTCAATAGAAATCAGAAATTTATCAATTAATTTACCTAAATACATTAGCGATTTTATGCCACCGATAGTTCGAGCATTTTGCTGGAATTTACGAAATGGATGGGGATTGAGGCTGAATTGTAAATCACTTAATATACGTGGCTTATCATTGAAATCATCAGAATTATAAATTGAAAATGGTACTCTATCAGGAATAATTTTCTTGGCATTATTTGAGGATTGTACTTTATAACAAAGGTTCAAAAACTTCCTTGCGTATTGAGGTTCACACGTTGGATCACTAATATGTTGGTTCTTGATCTGAAGTAAAGAGTTATGGAATGCTGAAACCTTAATTTCAATTAAATTCTCTGCTATAATCTGTGTGGCTTTTTTTCCATTTTCAAGCCATCCTAACTTCTTTACCATTTGTTTTAAATCATACTTTTTAGAAACCCAATTATTGTTTAAATTTTTCTTTTCATAAGATTTGATGTGATGGTTATGTATTAAAATTTCTTCTACAAGGTCATCTTGTAGACCGTTAACCCAATCGATAGGCAGATTGGAAATGCCAACGCCTAATTTTTTAGAAATTATAACTGGTTGTATTTTGCCGTATATATTTAATAATACCAAGTTTATTCCTCCGAAAGTTTTATACTCATTTTATTATACAGGTTTGAATAATGAAAACAATAGGAATTTATAATTACGGACTTCACTTTTCCAATATATAAAATATGGAACTAGCCTATAAACCGAAGCTTAGCAAAGCATCTAAACTATATACGACATATTAAAAATCGCTGACAAATTTTACATTGTCAGCGAGATTTCCACTACGCTCATAATCAACTATAACTTGTCAGTATATAACCAAAACCCTCGCCGACAAGTTTTATCTCATCAGCGAGGGTTCGACTACGTTCATTAGTAACTGGAGACGAGGAGGGTCGAACTCCTGACCTCTTGAATGCCATTCAAGCGCGCTCCCAACTGCGCCACGCCCCCACATTCTCCCAACCAGGGAGACATACAAAAAATCTACCACAATCCAAACTATACCACACTCCACCCAACTACGCAAGTGTGACATCCAAAAACCCCAGTTGGTGACTCACAGTCACCAACTGAACCTCACTCCTATCACTTCATACTCAGCGCTATCCGTTTCCTTTTAACATCCACCGATAGCACTTTAACATTAACCACATCCCCCACGCTTACAACTTCCAGCGGATGCTTAACATATCTATCGCATAACTGCGAAATATGCACTAACCCATCCTGATGCACGCCTATATCCACAAATGCGCCGAAATCTATTACATTCCTTACAGTACCTTTTAGTATCATGCCCTCTGTTAAATCCTCTAGGCTCAAAACATCGCTACGCAACATCGGCGGGGGTAGCTCGTCTCTTGGGTCGCGGCCTGGTTTATCCAACTCCCGGATAATATCCTCTAAGGTTGGCAATCCCACCGATAACTGCTCGGCTACAGCCTTTAGCGGTTCGCTTTTATTCGGGTATGTCAGCCACTTCTCAGCTATTGCATACGATTCCGGATGCACGCCGGTATTATCCATTGGGTTTTTTGCTCCGGGTATTCTTAAAAAGCCTGCGCATTGCTCGTAGGCTTTAGGGCCTAGTTTGCTTACCTTTAACAACTCTTTGCGGCTGGTGAATTTACCGTTTTCTTCCCGGTAGCTTAGTATATGCTTAGCCACGGTCGGGCTTATTCCGGCTACGTAGGATAACAGGCTCGGCGAGGCTGTATTTAGATCCACCCCCACGGCGTTCACACAACTTTCCACTACCCCGCCTAAAGTTTCGCCTAGGCGCTTTTGGTTCATATCGTGCTGATACTGCCCTACGCCTATGCTTTTAGGGTCTATCTTCACCAGCTCCGCTAAGGGGTCTTGTAGGCGGCGACCTATTGATACGGCGCTTCTTAGGGCTACGTCAAAGTCTGGGAATTCCTCTGCGCCTAGCTTTGAGGCAGAGTATACTGATGCCCCGGCCTCGTTTACTATTATATATTGAGCCGGTAAGCCGGATTCTTGTATTAACTCGGCTACTACCTGCTCTGTTTCCCGCGAGGCTGTTCCGTTGCCTATTGCTATTAGATTTGCCTGGTATTTCTTGATTAAAGCTATCAGGGTTTTCTTGGACGGGGCGGTATCCTTGCCTAGGGTGCAGTATACTACTCCGGTTTCCATTACCTTGCCTATTTCGTCTACTACTGCCCATTTGCAGCCGGTTCTGAAGCCTGGGTCTATTGCTAGTACCGTTTTATCTTTTACTGGCGCTTGCATTAGTAGCTGGCGCAGATTTTCGCCAAATACCTTGATTGCGCCCTCTTCGGCTTGCTCTGTTAGGCTGTTGCGTAGCTCCCGCTCTACCGCCGGGGCGCTTAAACGCTTGTAGCTGTCCGCTATTGTGGCTTCTAGCAAAGCTTGCGTGTGCGGGTTATCTTTTAATAGCTTCTTTTGCAGACCTGCCAGAATCTTATCCACCGGGGCTTCTATTGTCACCTTAAGCCAGTCCTCGCTTTCGCCGCGGTTTAGAGCTAATACCCTGTGGCTTGCTATCTTTTTTACTGGCTCTGAAAACTCGAAGTACATGTCGTATACGCCAGCTTTTTTATCTGCTTCTTGCTTGGATTTTTTTAGGCTATTAATAAAACCTTCTTGGAAGGTGATGTTTCTTAGCCATGTGCGGTTGCTGGTGTCGTCTGCTATGCGCTCGGCTATTATATCGCAGGCGCCGTTTATGGCGTCCTCTGCGCTGTTTACTTCCTTTTCTGGGTCTATGAAAGGCGCGGCGGCTTCTTCTGCTGGCATTTTTAGCTCTTGCGCCCATATTAGATCGGCTAGGGGCGTTAGGCCACGTTCTTCGGCTATTGTGGCTCTGGTGCGTCTTTTTGGCCGGAAGGGGCGGTATATGTCCTCCACCTCGGTTAGGGTGGCGGCGGCTGTTAGCTGGGCGGCTATTTCTTCGCTTAAATTGCCTTGCTCTTCTAACTGCTTGCGTACTTGGTCTTTGCGTTCTTCCAGATTACGTAAATATAACAGACGCTCGTGTAATTCTCTTAGTTGCTGGTCGTCCATAGAGCCTGTTGCTTCCTTGCGGTATCTGGCTATGAATGGAATTGTGTTGCCTTCGTCTATCAGTTTGACAGTGTTTTCTACCGGCAAATACGCTAGGGAAAATTCTTTTGCCAGGGTTGCGATTATATCCATTATTCTTGCTCCTTCTCACCTAGGATGTACAGAACATCCGATAGGCGGTTAATATATTGTAAAACTTGCGAGGATACGCTTTCTTCCTTTGAAAGCGAAACTATATAGCGCTCGGCCTTGCGTGCCGTTGTTCTGGCTAGGTGGAAGTAGGCGTTTAGTAGCGATGTCTCGCCCGGCACGGTGAAGCCCTTAAACTCTATTGGATTTTGGTCTATTAGCTCTTCTAGGTCGCTTATGTCTTGATCATTTATTGTTTCTTTTGGCGGGGTTATTGACGCAAGCTCTGCGCCTAGTACGAAGAGCTTTCGTTGAATCTGCTGAATCTGCTCCTTGTTAGATAAATGCGCGGCTACTATTCCCAGCGCGCTGTTTAGCTCGTCTATGGTTCCGTAGCACCATACCCGCAGGGCATCTTTGGCTATGTGCGTGCCTCCGTATAGTGAGGTTTCGCCGTTATCGCCTGTTTTTGTGTAAATTTTCATGTATTATCACCCCCGGTCGCATGGGCGAGCAATTCAAAATTGAAAATTTTGAATGACCAGCCAACGCAGAGTATAGCAGAAAATGCATAATAAAAACAGGGCTGATTTGCCCTGCCATACTTCGTTGTAACATGCTCTTTAGAATGCTATAATGGCTTCAACAGGGTAATGGTTGCAAGAGATGATAATGAGCAGGTACGCTAGAGAACTTTTTGTATGTCATTGTTATCGTGGTAAGGATTCTGAAATTGTTAGGAAAATTTCGGCAAGAAAAGCGATAAATCATGAACTGGATATTTATTATGGGAGGTGAAACGGTGGACTTACTGAAAGAATTTACGCGAGAAGAATTGAAAAAGGGTGTTAAGAATCCATTTTATGAAAAGCTTAACAGAGAGGTATTAGTGTCCGTACGGCATGATGACTATGCAATATTTCAAGATGTTGCAAAAATGAATGGCGAACGTACGACACCAGAGGATGTTATGCGCCGTTGTTTAATAGATTATGCAAAAATGCTAAAAGAGCATGAAGATTAATGAGGCATCAAGGGCTACGAAGCATCTGTAGGTTGATAATACGTTAGAAATGGCGGTTCAAGTGGCTTGCGAAAACAATTATTTTGAGTATGGTTGCACCCGTGATATAATCTTGGTAACAGTAGCATTTGAATGAACATAATTTATATTTTGGGCAGGAGAATAGGGTATGAAAATAGTGATATTTTCTGATTCGCACGGTGATGTTGAAACAATGTGTGGCGTTGTCGAAAAAGAAAAGCCAGATATGATAATATATTTAGGCGACGGTATAGAGGATGCCGAACAGTTAAATGAAAGATATTCTGATATTCAAATGATTAAAATTTTAGGCAACGTAGATTCTAAAAAAGAAGAAGAATGGATAAAATTCGCTGAAATATGCGGTAAGCGTTTCATAATGACTCACGGGCATATATTTATCAACGAATTTAAAAATTATCAGCAAACTGATGAAAACCGAATAACAAGCCGAAATAATATGTTAAAAATTATGGCTGAAAATAATGCAGATATTTTATTGCATGGACATACCCATGACCCGTATATAAATAAAATCCCAATGCCAGAAAGAATTTGCTGGATAATGAATCCAGGAAGTATAAGCCGTATAGAGGGAATTTTTAAACCAACATACGGTATATTGAAAATTAATGAATCTGGTACTTTGGAGTGGCGATTCATTGAGGTAGACTGAATAGTATAAGCATTTTTGAAAGCGAGTGATTATAGTGCAACTGCAAGCATATCAGGGGTATTATGAAAATGGATATTTTCATATCGAAGGAAGAAAAATACAGTTACCGGTGCGCCGCAAAATGACCATCATATTGGAAGATAATTTTGTCCAAGAGAACAAAACAGATGAACAAGAAATAAACAAACGTTTAGAGATAGTAAAGTCACTAAGAGGAATTATCCCATCTAACTTTGATATTGATGCCCTGCGAGAAGAAAGAATGGCAAAGAGAGGGTTGTTATAATGAAAATCCTCATAGACACAAATGTTATTCTTGACAGCCTTGCATCAAGGAAGCCACATAATAAGAATGCTGATGATATTTTTGACTTGATAGCCAAAAATCATGTAGAGGCTTATCTTAACACCAGTAGCGTAACCGATATTTATTATATTTTGAGAAAAACTCTAGGAGATACAGCATTGCCAGACTTCGAGGACGCATTGGTAGTAGTTTGTGCCGAGAAGGTGAACTTGGATTATATTGTCACTCGTGATGAAGGGAGAGCTTCTAGTGCTTCCCAATGCCGTTTCCCCAATTAATTTTTTAAGCAAGATAATTATGTGAATCAAGCTATGGCTAAAGTTAAATATACATTTGGCGGTATTCGTCAGACCTTGCTGACCGGAGGAGGGAGTAACAATTTTTTTCTCCGGCAAATCGCAACTCGCAAGGCCGGTGAGCTACGCCCGCCTGCTTGCTCAAACAGGCGATTTACCTGCGAAAAAAATTGTTACTCCC
>Ga0209755_10000475_pt1 | contig 73334 bp, 61 predicted proteins | sample TergutCo191P1_FD_187301 | JGI IMG/M metagenome (GOLD analysis project Ga0209755, IMG submission 187301) | Cornitermes sp. P1 segment gut microbial communities from Petit-Saut dam, French Guiana - Co191P1 (SPAdes) (version 2) | ecosystem: Host-associated > Arthropoda: Insects > Digestive system...
TGGTCGATAGAGAACAACCTCCACTGGGCGTTGGACGTGAGTTTTGGCGAGGACGGATGCCGCGCCCGGAAGGACAACTCCCCGAAGAACCTCGCGGTGATGCGAAAGATGGCCCTTGGCCTGCTGCGCGCCGTTGACGCCGGCAAGGGCGTGAGCCTCAGGCGGAAAATGCGCATGGCCTGCCGCAACACCGATTTCCTGCAGAAGGTGCTGTTCGGAAAGTAAGTGCTTTTGCCCTGGGGCAATCTGCCTACGCCGGTGAAATAATCCATCACGTTAGCCGTGGGGCAGAATACGCATAGCCATGTATGTCGTTTCCCGCTAGCGGTCATATTACGACCATCTGCGGTGGAACGTAGGGCTTTTAGTTAGCCCGGAGTGGAGTCGCCAAACCACGCTTAGCTTGCAAATTTCAGAGGCCATAGCGGTATGATACGATAAGTCCCCCCACGGTTCATGAAGCTGATATTTGAACGTAACTAAAATATGGTTATTTTAAAATTGCTCGTGGACAGTCTTGGGAAAATTGCCGGAGGGGAACCAGCGACAGGACTTTGTAAAAATGCGGAAGTATGACATCAGGAATGACATCATATTTTTTGCATACCCCTGACAAGTTATGGGCAAACGTGATGAACCATGAGAAAAGCACTTGACGTAATTTCTTGTCTGGTATAGACTTATGAACAATAAAGCATACCAATGGGTAAGCAAGAGGAAACCGAACTCCTTATGTCATAAGGAATTAGCTGCTTTTGCCCAGTGTAAAAACCGGGGCTTTTGTAGCCATTATAGCCGTTTTTTGGCTCTTGTCTACAGCGGCCCAGTTTGTATCCGTCCCTATCCGGGTGGGGCTGGTGATGTATCCTAATGTTATACCGAGACCTGTCCTGCCATTCGAGTTGTCTCCCCAAGACCACAGCGAGCCGTCCGCCCTTATTGCCACGGTATGGTCAAATCCCATCGCAATCGATCTGACAGTTTCCGATTGCTGCTGCTGCCGTCGCCGAGGTTGCCGCGGCGGTCGGGGTTGCCTCCGCGGTGCGGCTTCCGCCATGGCCGGTGCGGGCGCTTGGGCCGCGGGCGCCTGTACCCGCTGTGCCGCCAGTGCTTCCCGGGCGTATTCAAGGTTCGTCACGGCCCTCTCGTTCCCCGGGTCCAATCACAGCGCCGCCTCGAAATCCGCAATCGCCCCGGCCACGTCACCCAGCACGAAAAGCGCATGGCTGCGCCAGTTGTACAGATCCGCATTGTGCGGATCGACTTGTATCGCCCGGTCGAAGTCCACAGCCGCAAGATCGAACCTCTCCAGCTGGTTGTGGGTGACGCCGCGGTTGAAGTGCAGAAGCATACGGGAAGGAGCCAGCCGTATCGCCGCATCGAAGTCTTCCAACGCGAGTTCCAATTCCTCAAAATCGATCCACAACGTGCCGCGGTTGTTGAACGCGAGCGCATTCAAGGGATCAAGTTGGATCGCCAGATTGTAGTCCGCCATGGCACGCGCGCCGTCCCCGCCGCGGTGAAACGCAAGGCCGCGGTTGTTGTAGAAAAGCGAGTTGCTCGGATCAATCAGTATGGCCCGGTTGAAGTATGAGATGGCGAGTTCCAGATCGCCCGCATTCAAATGTGCGTAGCCGATATTGTTGAGCGCGAATGTCTGGTGGGGATCCAGCCGGATCGCCTGGGCATAGTCCGCCAAGGACTGGGCGGCGTTCCCGGCGTGATCGTGCGCCCTGCCCCGCCAAAAGAACGCTTCCGCCCATTCGGGGCTTAGCCTTATGGCGTTGTCGAAACTCGCCAGCGCGAGATCCAGGTCGCCGCGTTCCAGCAGAAACAGAAGCCCCCTGTCCATAAAGTCGCGGGCGGAGCGAGATCGTCCGGCCCCCGCCTTGCCGCAGCCGCCGAAGCGTTAAGGTCGGCCACCGAGCGGCGGAAAGCCCTGTCGTTCCGCACGTCGAAACGCGGCGCTCCGACGTGGCGCGAGGTTTCCACCTCGATTGCATCCGCGGCGAAACGCATGGCCCCGCCTTCCGGCCGTATCCGCCTGGTGATTATGAACCTTGCCCCCACAAGATGGCCCAGTCGCAGGGCCGTCTCGTCGCTGACCGACCCGTCCAGCGAAAGGTTCATCTCCCTGGCCGCAAGTTCCTGGCTTCTGCGGTCCACGACCTCGACCCCTAGGCGCACCAACGCGCTGACAAGCTCGTCCATGATCGAATCGGAAAAGATGTCGCTTTCCGAATCGAAGGCGACGACCGACACGGTGGCCCCTTGGGGAAGGTTCCCGCCGATTTCATTCGCAGATTGCGCTATAGCGTCCCACAGGGAGTCCGCGGAGCCGCCTGCGCCCCCTGCCGTGCCGCAGGAAGCCATCATGACGAGCGCAAATGCGGCGATTGTCCCGACGGCGAATGCTTTTTTCATGTTCATACCACCTTTTCTCCTAGTTGACCCGACTGTGCTTGTACCCACAACGGTTTCAAGCACTTTACTCGTAGTTTGACATGGTTTTTCCCCAGGTGTCAACGGCCCCAGACTGTGTCAAAAGGCAGAAGGACGCCACGGAGGGAACATGGATTTCATCAGCGGGGAAGACCGCGAACAAACGCTGCTGCTGCCCGACAGCCTTGAGGACTACGTCAACGAAGACAACCCCGCGCGCGTGAAGATCGCGGTCGATGCAAGTCTGCGGGGTAAAAACCAAAGCGGCATGAGGCTGATGCTTCCCAAAGTGGACACGATGTATGTCTTGGATCTGGCAAGCGAATCCGACAGGGGGCGCGATGAGCATGATCGGATTACGAAAATGGAAAGGGTCAGGGTCAGGTAGGATCGTCTTGGGCGCAAACTTCCTTTCGTTACCGTCCGGCTGTCTTACAGCCCCCACCCGTAGCCGTGGGCCGCACCGTCCCAAGACTTCCTCAAAGTAACGCCTTGCCTCATAGCGTTATTTTCCAAACTTTCTGCGAAAATGTCAAGAGTTTGTTTCGAATAAGTGTTCCTTCGCTTCAAGTTGCACTGGCCTGTGATCCATGTAAAAATCGAGGACATGCGGGAATAGGCTGCATCGCGTCGTTGGGAACGTAAAGGCTCCGCGAGATAGTAGAAAGGCAACTCCGCCCAGAGGTCGAAAGCATCGTTTAGGGATCCTCCGAATCAATAGGCCCCACCAGCAACCGCGCCAGAAGACGGCGAATCGATGTCGCAAACTGCATTGAAAAAGCCCGCGTTACGCCCTATACTTACCTAAGACCAAGCAGCAAGAGGGGATTATTTATGAATACCACCTACGATTTCACGGTAGAGCGGTTGGGTGAGTGCAACATCAAGTCGCCCATCGCCATGGCTACCACACATGGTGCGGGAATTGCCAACTATGTCACCGATGATCAATTTATCCGCCTGAATACCTTGGTCGAATCGAGGGTGCCGGAGGAGCCCACCGATAGCCCCCAGATCCTGGAACGCGCGGGGCCAAGAGAGATGATTTACTTTAGCCCCGCCCATGTACATGCCGGAATAGTAAGCTGCGGCGGGCTTTGTCCGGGCATTAATGATGTAATCCGGGCAATCGTGCGTTGCCTTTGGTACCGTTACGGGGTCAAGAGGATTTCTGGTATATCCTATGGCTACAAGGGGTTTCTGCCGGAATTGCAGTTCCCGGTGGTAACCCTTAACCCGGATGTGGTTGACGATATTCACAAACTTGGCGGCACCTTTCTGGGGAGCGCACGCGGCGGCGGCAAGGAAACGGGGAAAATCGTGGATGCGATGGAAAGGCTCAACCTGAACGTGCTGTTCACGATAGGCGGCGATGGAACTCAGCGCGGTGCCCTTGCCATTGCCGAGGAGGTAGACAGAAGGCGGCTGAGGATCGCCGTGATTGGTATTCCCAAAACCGTTGACAACGATTTTTCGATAATAGACCGCTCGTTCGGGTTCAACACCGCGGTGGAGAGGGCGACCGAGGTCGTCGCGGCGGCCCACATGGAGGCGGACTCGGCGATTAACGGCGTGGGCCTTGTCAAGTTGATGGGCCGCGAGTCCGGGTTCATCGCCGCATGTACTGCGCTGGCAAGCCACGAGGCGAACTTCGTGCTTATCCCGGAGGTGCCTTTCGATCTTGACGGGCCGGACGGGTTTCTGCGGCATCTGGAAGAGCGGCTGAAAAGCCGGGGACATGCGGTAATCATAATCGCCGAGGGTGCCATGCAGGAGCAGATCCTCACCAAACGCGAGACCGATGCCGGGGGCAACCTAAAGCTGGCCGACGTGGGTACCCACTTGCGCGACAGGATCAACCAGTATTTTGCCAAAAAGAAAATCGAGATCAACCTGAAATACATAGACCCAAGCTACGTCATACGATCGTCGCCCGCCAACCCGACGGACTCCATCTATTGCGAGCGCCTTGGAAATGCGGCGGCACATGCGGCGATGGCGGGAAGAACCAAAATCCTTATCGGTCTTGTTAACAACAGGTATGTGCATCTGCCGATCAAGGCGGCCATAACCCAGCGGCGTCATGTAAACCCCGAGGGAAACCTATGGCGCGACACTTTGGACGCAACCCGCCAGCCAGTGTTGATGGTAAACGCTCCTAACAAACAGGCATGACGGCGAAGCTGCCCAGCAAGACCTTGCTTGCCAGCGGCGGGACAACGCAGGAATTGTCCGACACCAAAACCTCCGGGCTTTTCGCCCGGGCATTGATGCAAGCCATCGCCGAAGTGGGAAAGGTTTCCTCGGTGTTGCTGCTTCCACCAGACCTTACTCGGTTCCACTCCCGGGCTGGGCTGCTTACGGTAATCGCACACCGAGAATTCGTCAAAGCCGGGATAGCCGTAACGATAATGCCCGCGCTGGGAACCCATTCGCCGCTTGACGGCGCCGGACGGGAAAGGATGTTCCCCGGGATTCCGGCCGCGTTGTTCCGCGTTCACGATTGGCGCCGGGATGTCGTGGAGCTTGGCCGCATCGAGCGGGAATGGGTGGAGAAAGCCACCGAAGGCGCGGTGAGCTACGACTGGCCGGTGCAGGTGAACAAACTTCTGCGTGATGGCGGTTTCGATCTTATCGTTTCGTTGGGGCAGGTGGTGCCGCACGAGGTCGTGGGCATGGCAAATCATGCAAAAAACATTTTCGTGGGAACAGGCGGCAAGGAGGCGATCGACAAAAGCCACTTCGCCGGCGCAGTCTACGGCATGGAAAAGCTGATGGGCCGCACCGACACGCCGATACGGGCGATGTTCGACGAGGGTCTGAACCGTTGCGCCGACAAACTTCCCCCGGTGTTCTATGCATTGACGGTGCTGAATGCGAAACTTGCTCTGCGCGGGCTTTACTGCGGGTTTGGCTGGGAGTGCTTCGAACAAGCCGCCGCACTTGCCCGGGACGTAAACATCGACCTTTTGGAAGAGCCTATACAGAAAGCCGTGGTATACCTTGCCCCGGAAGAGTTCCGCAGCACATGGCTGGGAAATAAGGCCATTTACCGCACCCGCATGGCAATGGCCGATGGCGGCGAGCTTTGGGTCATCGCACCCGGCCTGGAACGCTTTGGCGAGGACGCCGACATTGACAGGCTGATCCGCAAACACGGGTACCGCCCCGCGGAGGTTATCCGCAAGGAAGTCGCCGCAGATCCGGAACTGGCAAACAGCTTATGCGCTGCGGCCCACCTTATCCACGGTTCCAGCGAGGGCCGTTTTACCGTGCGCTACTGCTCCGGACCAGGCATAAGCCGCGGGGAAATCGAGTCGGTGGGTTTTGAGTGGGGCGACATTGCCGATGCGGCGGCCCGTTACGATGTCCGCAAACTTTCGGCGGGATGGAACACGGGAAGCGATGGCGAGCGGTTTTTCTTTGTGCCAAACCCTGCGATGGGGTTGTGGACGACAAGGGAATTTTTCTGAAAAACGGAAAGCTGCCGTTAAGCCTTCGCAAACGCCTCGGGGTTAAACGTGAAGGTATCAAGCTCCCCGTCATATGCGCATAGACCCATCCTCGGCGAATTGGTTATAGGGAGCACGCCGAAATCATCATCCTTATGTCCTTCGGCACAGTCCGCGCAATAAAACTGCCTTTCATAGTTCATATCCATGCAGATAAATTCCCCTGGCTTTTCGCAATCCGCGCACTTAAAAACAGGGGGGGCATTGCGCGCCAAAAGCCTGACAACCTCTTTCTGTTTTTTACGTTTAGTGGTTCCAATTATGGAAATAAGGAGTTCCGAGGTGTCGCCGAAATCGTACTGGTAGAAAAATTTTTGCTCGACAGGAAGATCCCCCACCTTCCGTTGCATCCCTATTATGTCATCCCAAGGTCTGCGGCAGAACTGGCTCATGTGCCCGCAACATTCCAGCCATATCTTGCGCAGAAACTTGTCAACTGCCGACAGCGTTTTTTCCACAGGGACATCGATGAACAGCCAGTAGTCCTTGTCGAACTCAACCTCGACTTTCAGCAGACAGCATTCCTGCCCGTCTTCGTCCTCTGCGTGAACCTTTAACAGGTGGTTTTTCATCGCGGTCTTGCCCAAATTGGCACCGCATAAATAACAATTGCCAGTCGAACCAGCAGCCATGATTCCCCCTTGCCATGAAGCGTTCTCCAAGGCATGTACTTTTATGGGGACAGTATACCACAAAGTATGCTGCAAGAGAAGGGGAGAACAGGGAATTTTGGATATGAAACATTTGGCGGGACTATATCTCCCGGCCCAACCTTCGTGCCAGTTCCAGCTCCTCCCGCCCGTCAATATCGCCTTTGGCCTCGACTCCCGGCACTATTATCATCCCGGCATCTTCCCATTCGCGGTACTCCAGCATGTACCCGTACATAACGATTGCGCCGTTTGCGGAGTCCTCGGACTCGTCGGCAAAGGGCAGCAGCAGGGCGCAACGTTTGATGGACGTTTTGTCGCTGGGCACCGCATTGGTGCGGTCGATGGCCAGCTTGAGTTGCGCGCTTACCCCACAGAAGTACACGGGGGAGGCAAAGACCACGGCATCGGCTGTTCTGAACACATCTAAGACCGCGCCCATGTCGTCCTTGTGGACGCAGTTACCGTTGTCGTCAACGCAACGACTGCATCCTAGGCAGGCGGCTATGGTAAGGTCGGCCGTCCTGAACACGGTAACGCTCTTGCCCTCTGCCTCCGCACTTTCTTTAAATGCCGCAACTAGCCTGTCGGTATTACCGTCTTTGCGTGGCGAGCCTGACAGAATCAAAATGTTTTTGCTCATGTGAAGACCTCTTTCCCAATTATACACCGAGGCCCACGATTTCGCTACAGCCATTAAATTTTTCGCCTAGTCCCTTGTTTGGGGGGCGGTTTCGTTGTATATTCTCTTAATGGGAAACAAGCGAAGCAGCGTGACCAAGAAATTTGGGATACTCACGGCGGGGGGTGACTGCCCTGGCCTGAACACTGCGATACGCGGCGTATGCCGAGCGGCGCAGGATCGCTATGGCATGACCATAGTTGGCATATCCGACGGGTTCCGGGGGATTATCGAGGAAAATGTCCGGGTTCTGGAGCGCAAGGATTTTTCCGGGATACTGACCCGCGGGGGAACGATCCTCGGGGCGAGCAGGGAAAAACCCTTCCGATCCGAAATCGGGCACTCCGAGGAAATCATTGGCGAAAGGGTAACCGCGGTCAAGAAAACCTACCGCAAGCTGGATCTTGACTGCCTCGTGGTATTGGGAGGCAACGGCACCAACACTACCGGTTACCGCTTTGCGCAGGAAGGGCTTAACGTGATCGGCCTTCCCAAGACCATAGACAACGACATTGTCGGCACGGATCAGGCCTTCGGCTTTCATTCGGCGCTGGCGATTTGCACCGAGGCAATTGACCGTCTGCACTCCACGGCGCAGAGCCACAACCGGGTAATCGTTATCGAGCTTATGGGCCACAAGGCCGGCTGGCTGGCCCTTTATGCGGGCGTGGCTGGTGGTGGCGATGTAATCTTAATCCCGGAGATTCCCTACGACATCAAGGCCATAGGTCGCCATTTGGAGGAAAGGACGAAGTCCGGAAAGACCTTTTCCATTGTCGTGGTCGCAGAGGGTGCCATGTCCATCAAGGAAGATGACATGGACAAACGGGAACGCAGGAAATACCGCGCAGAAAACGGCCCCTCGGTTGCCTACCGCGTTGCTCGGGAGATTAGCGAGGAAACCAGCATGGAAACCCGCGCCACAGTCCTTGGCTACGTTCAGCGCGGAGGCATTCCCAGTGCGTCCGACCGCGTTTTTGCCACGAGCCTTGGCACCGCCGCCGCGGATTTGTTGGCCAAGGGCGACTACGGGCGCATGGTCGCCCTGCGGGACGGTCGCATCGATTCGGTGGATTTAAGCGTTCCCGCGGGGCATGTCAGAACCGTGCCGGCGGATCACTACATGATAGACACGGCAATCGCTGTGGGAACCTGCATGGGGATAGATTAAGGCTGCAGGCTTTTTTTCGGATGGAACGAGGGACAGTTACTGCCCACGGTCCGTAAAATCTCGACCGAGGGCAACAAACGTGACTTGATCTCGAAAACCTCGCAGACATGGGGGAGCGAGGGATCCCAGCTTACCCTGTAATGGGCGCATTTCATGCACTTGGGCGGCCCCGATCCTTGACCAGGCGATTCCCGCCCTATACCCTCTGGGAACATCGCCGCCCACCGTAGGCAGGCAGCCTATATACCGATATCGAACAACATCCCGGCGAACGGACCAGCAGGAGCAAATGGGTTGTCCAAACCTTCCGCCTCCACTTCGGCCCTAAGCTGCATATACTGCTCAAGAAGGGCTTCCATGCGCGCCTCGTCGCTTGCGTACGTTTCGGTATCGATGCGCACACCAGCATCAATGTTCACTTCGGCAACGACGGGTTCGGTCTGCGGTTCCGATCTGGCGAGCTGGTAGCTTAGCTGATCCAACTGCCCCAAAAGAATGTCGATGACCTGCCCCTGGCTGATGTTCACCCCTTCCACGCCTTGGAAGGCCTCTATGCCGAGAACGTTCCTGGACTGCATGTAGGCAGACGATTCGGGAAGGGATACACTGCCGACCTGGGATCCGCCTATTGCGTATCCCACTATGGGGAATTCTGGGTAAGATACTAATCCGATAGCCATAGCACTTTCTCCTCTAGTCAAGGTCGGGTCTGAAAACTCCACGGCCATTACTTCCGTAGATCTCGACACCCCCCTTTGATATCAGTATCGGAGTTTAAACTGCTGGCTTTAGCGAAATTTTTTACGGGCCAAAGATTTCCTCTAGCATGTCGTCCATGGTGAAAAACCCCTTGCGGCTACCCCCTTCTTTGGGCTCCATCAGCCACTTTGCGGCGCGCACAGCCCCGGAAGCAAAGCCTTCGCGGTTGCGGGCGGTGTGGGTGATTTCTATGGTGTCGGCCGGGGAATCCATGAACAGGCTGTGTTGCCCGGGCACGGAACCGATGCGAAGGCTGGGGAAGTGGAGTTCCCCGGGCTCGGGCTGGCGATCCAAGGTTTCCCAGACGGCGGTGTCCTTCCGGGTCATCCGGGCAAGTACCCCTTCCACCAAGGTCCGGGCGGTTCCGGATGGGCTGTCCAGCTTTTTGTTGTGGTGCGATTCAAAGCCGCCGACATCGTACTCGGGAAGCCTGTTGACGAGTTCCGCGGCATACCAAGCAATGCGATAAAAAAGATTTACCCCGATGGAAAAGTTCGATGCCCAAATAAGTGATGCATCTGCCGATTTCACCATTTGCCGTACCTCGAGCAGCTTGTCCGTCCAGCCAGTCGTGCCGATGACCGAGGGGATTCCCTTTTCGATCAACGCCTTGACATTGGCAAGTGCCGTATCTGGCCGGGTGAATTCGATGGCCGCATCCGCCCCGCGGAAATCCCCAGCCTCGGCTATTTCACGATACAGTTTCGCCCCAGAAGGCAAGGCTTTTTCCGGGGCTGCGGGATCGATAACCGCCGTCACCTCGTAACCCTGTCCCAGCGCAACCTGCTCGACCATCTTTCCCATCTTCCCGTAGCCGACAATCGCAATCTTCATTTTCCGCTCCTCGCTGTATGTTTCGCCGCGGTTTTGGCCGTAGGCTTTTCCGCCGGCTTCTCCCTGGGCTCAAACTCGAAAAAGTCATGGTGAAGTGCGCGGACAACCTCCTCCGCCTCGGTGTCGTTGACCACAAAGCTGATGTTCACCTTGCTCGCCCCCTGGGAAACCATCTGCACTGGCACGCCGACAAGCCGGCATGTGTCGAAAGCCCTGGCGAGAATTTCCGTTGAGCGTTTGACGTTGCAAACGATTGTGACAATCGCCTTCCCCGTTTTGACATCGATGTTGACAATCTTTGCAAGCTCCTTTTTCAGGGCGGAAATGTCCTGCCCGGCGTCGATGGTAAGCGACACCGAGACCTCGCTGGTGGCTACCATGTCCACCGAGATGCGGTGTCTGGCGAAACCCAGAAAAAGATCTGCGAGGAAACCATATTGCCCCGTCATCCGGGTGGAAACGATATCCACAAGCGTTACGTCCTGGCGAAAGGTGATTGCCCTTACTTGGTGGGTGCCTTTTTGCAGCGATGCCACGATGCGGGTTCCCGGTGCCGCCGGATTGTAGGAATTTTTAACCAGCACCGGCGTTCCCGTGGAAATGCACGGCTGCATCGCCCTTGGGTGCAGAACCTGCGCGCCGAAGTACGCAAGTTCCGACGCTTCCTCGTAGGTAACGGCCTCCACCGGAATCGCCTTTTCCACGATGCGCGGATCGGCGGTGAGAATCCCGTCAACGTCCTTCCAGACCTGCGCTTCCTCGGCGTTGCAGGCGGCGGCGATCACCGTGGCCGAAAAATCCGATCCGCCCCGGCCCAGCGTGGTGATGTCGCCGTTTTTGTCCTTGGCAAGAAAACCCGTCACCACCGGCAATGCGCCCGTCTCAAGCAGCGACTTCATCTTCGCGGCGATAAGCTCTTGGCTTTCCTTGACAAGCTCGGCGACCGTAAAGTTCGAGTCGGAAAGGAAACCCACATCCCAGGCATCGCAGGCCACCGCCTTCGTACCCACCGACCTTAAGTGCGCGGCGACAATCCGTACCGAAAGCCGCTCGCCAAAGGAAACCAGAAAATCTTTCGTTCGCGGGGTAAGTTCCCTGATCAGCGAAATGCCAGAAAGCAACCGCCGCAGTTCCTCCAGCAGGGCCGCCACCTCTTTCCTGTCCGCCTCTGGCAGTTTGAGCTTTTTCATCGTGTCGAAGTGATGCTTCTCGATTCGCTCGATGGACACCTCGCCCTTCTGAACCGCGGCGTTACCCGCCTCAAGCAGATGGTCGGTCGTGTCCCCCATCGCGGAAAACACCAGCACCAGTTTTCGACCAAGCTGCGACTGCACAATTTCGGTAACATGGCGAATCCTGCCCGCGTCCGCAACGGAGCTTCCGCCGAATTTCATCACTATCATTGCACTACGATATCAGAAAAGGGTAGCGCTTGCAACTTGGTATCTTGCCCTTACTCAAGATAACTCAAATATGCCTTACCTCGATGCTACCAAAGGAAACCTTTCCCGAAAGCGTAAGCCGCGGGGCATTATCCGCCGAGGAAGCGAAACCTTTCCCTATGTCCACGCCGCCTACTGTGCAGTCAATTTGGTCGGTTATATGCCAGTGACCGGGCACAAACAGCTCGATGGATCCAAAGCTACAGTTCAGCATGACCTCGGCACCATCGGGGCTAAGTTCCACCTGGTCAAAGGAAATCTCCATTGCGCCGAAACTGCAATTCAGGCGTGCGGTTTCTAGAGCGGCGGCGCACAAATGGCGGTTGACCTCGCCGAAGTTCACGTTTATCGACGGGTTGTTTTCATCATCCGTTTTTACAGACACCTTCGACTGTTTCCACTTTTGTTGCCGGCGTTTTCTGGGAAGCAGCATCTCCAGCCCGACGTATACAAGCACGGCAACAGCAATCATGGGCCAAATCCGTACGACGGGTAATCCCAAAGGCGCTTGCAGAACACGGTACAACACGGCAAGTGGGATGGGAAGCAACGAAAAATGCGAGCGCACCAAACATTGCACGATAAATGCCAAAGCCAGAATTATCGCGATAATACTGCCAATGCCAATATCCGTGAAATCGCTAAACTGATTCATCAGAATAAACGCTGCGACAAGCAGCAAAGACACTCCCCATGTGACATTCGAAGACTTAAACCTCATTCCACACACTCCCTAACCGTAGATTTAAACCGCAGCCTTTGCCGCTTGAAAAGAGCCATCGGTACGTGTATCATATCAGTAAAGAAGGGAGCGACACAATGGGAAGAATCAAAAGCGCGCTTGAAATAGCACTTGAACGCACCGAATCTATAAAAACCGACAAGGCCAGTATCGGCTTGTTCGAGGCAAAACAGGAAGGCAAGCGGATCGCAAACGCCTTTCTTGCGGATCCGTCTAAAAACCTGGAAGGCGAGCTGAAAAATCACCCCAAAGACTGGCATGAAAGCCTGAAACAGGGAATCTTCGAGGTGCTTGCCCCTCAGATAAGCCTTCCGACTAGCGAGGACGACCTGCCCCGTATCGAGGCTGTGGGCAAAGGCTTGGCCGTGCTGATAAAGGACGGGCGTTTCGCCACGATGTACAAGCAGCTTGCCCAACTCCTTTCCCGCTATCTGGGCGAAATCGCGCATCTCGATCAGGCAATCCGCCAGCAGTACGCCCCGAAACTCCGCCAGAAAGAGGAGGAGCTTTCCCGCCGTCTGGGACAGGAAATCCGCATCGACCCATTTCAGGATCCGGAGTTTGTCATGTTCTACAACCAGAACGTTAACGCGCTCAAGGCCAATTACCAAGCCACGGTGGATCAGGTGCGGGAAGAGGCGACGAGACTCTGGAACGAACAGACTGGGAATTAGGGGAAGCTATCGTGAGCGGCTATGTTGTGAGGGAAATTTACCCGTGGCTTTACAGTCTTTGCGATCTGGACGGCGCATATTGCTATCTGGCGGTGGGAAACGAACGGGCTTTGCTGTTCGACACGACACATGGCGTTGGCAGTTTGCCCGATGCGATAAGGAAAATAACGGATAAGCCTGTCGAGGTTGCGCTGGGGCACGGGCATCTTGACCATGTTGGCGGTGCCTACCAGTTCGACGAGGTTTGGTTGCACGAGGCCGATTTTGACTTGTGCCACAAGCACGCTTCCATGAAAGCCCGGGGGAGAGGAGTTGACGAGAAAGCCACGCCAGAAGGTTTCGACTGGGATGCGTACCTTAACGCTGGTGCGGGCAACCTGAAAAAGATGGAGATTGGCCAGGTGTTTGATCTTGGCGGCCTGTGCATGGAAGTGGTGGGCATGGAAGGGCACACGGCTGGCTCTGTGGGGTTGCTGGCGCAGGAACACCGGGTGTTGTTGAACAGCGATTCCGCCAACGCTCATATCTGGATGTTTTTGCGCGAGTCGTTACCGTTAAGCCAGTACATCGCCATGTTGGAACGCGTTATTCAACTTGATTTTGACAATTTTTTTACCGGCCATTCCGATGAACCCAAATCGAAGTCTGATTTTCGGAAATACATCGTCGTTGCGCGCAACGCATCAATTGAAAAAGCGCGACCGTACCATATACTCCCAGATTTTGGGGGGTATCTGTACAAGGAAGACGATGCAGCGATTGTGTTCCATCCTGACAAGATGGGTACGGATTAGCGATGTTGATTGACAGGATATTGTTCCAGGGCTTTTGCACTGTCGGGGACATGCGTTTCCACAGGATGAAGCCCCCTCGTGACATTGAACGCAGGGTGGATATATCTTACGGGGAACATGGTAAGTGGAATCTGCTTGACGTGTATTACCCCCAAGGCACCGATGGGCCGTTGCCCACCATTGTCAATATCCACGGCGGCGGTTATGTCTACGGTTCCAAAAACCTTTATCAACATTACTGCATGAATCTGGCGCAACGAGGGTTCACGGTCGTCAATTTCAATTACCGACTTGTGCCTAAAATCGCATTTCCCATGCCTGTCATCGAAACGAACGAGGTGCTGAAATGGATGTGCGCCCATGCCGCTGGGTATTGCATAGATTTGAACAATGTTTTTTTCGTGGGGGATTCGGCTGGGGCGCAGATTGCCAGCCAATACGCAGCCATCGTTACTAACCCCGAATATGCCAAATTGTTTGAGCTTACCGTGCCAGCCTTTAAGCTGAAAGCGGTTGCCCTGAACTGCGGCATGTACGAAAAGTTCCATGAAATCGAAACCCCGTTGCCTGGTCTTTTGCATGACTATTTTGGGAAAGACCCATTGCGACATGGCGAAAAGATGAATGTGCTAAAGCACATTAACGGCAATTTCCCGCCCGCTTTTGTCATGTCATCCGCAAACGATTTCCTCTTGCCATGTGCGCGGCCAATGTTCGAACACCTGCGGGAAAAAGGCATCGAGTGCATGTGCGAGATATACGGCACCAAGGAACAGAAGAAAATCGCGCATGTTTTTCACCTGAATATTCATTCGGACATGGCCCGAAAGTGCAATGATGCGCAATGCAATTTTTTCAGAAAACACGCCAAATAGAGATGGCGGCTTTTCTGCTGACTCTAAGGAACCGCTGATTAAAGCGGGCATGATATGTGGAAATCGTTTTGCTTACAAACGAAAGCATCTTTTCCTCTCCTTACTCTTGTACCACTCGCTTACAGATGTGGGTAAAGACCACCGCCAGGGAACACTTTGTTTGGTAAGATGATCCGCGATAACAGACTTCATAAGTTTTGCCGAGGCTCGGTATACACTGTCAGGCCGCGGCTGTATATTACCGATAATCACAGTATGATATGGCGAGTACTGCCCACTTTCTTTCTCTTAACTCTTCTTACGACTTGGCACCCCCAGGCGACCGCAGCACAGCAGCGCGACTTTGGTGCGCACCCCGAGGTAATCCGTGGCGAGGTCTGGGTTGACCTTGAGCCGATCCACGGCGATAGGCCAGACGAGGAATTCCCGCTAAGCCCCGAAACCGCGGGTAGGCGCGCCTTGCAGGAAGCGGCCCTGTATTTTTCGGCGATGATTTACGGCTGGTCTTTCCGCTACGAGATAGGCGAACGGGCGAGGGGCATTCCAGAGGACTTCGGCGAGCTTGAGCCGATGGGCGAGATTCGCTGGGGCGATCCCCGGCTGAGCGTTACTGATGTCCAAGTCCACGACCACGGCGCCCGCGTTCGTATCTGGGCCGACTACCACATGAGCGATTCCCAGCAAAGACGCCTGCAGATGTGGCGGATGGGAACCGTGCGCAACGCCCACGCCACGGGTTTCAGCCCCCTTTACGGCCCCTCCCCCGATTCCACCTGGCTAGACATACGCTATGCAGCCCTGACAGACGCGGCCCGAATCGCCGTGCGCGAAATGCTCCGCGCAAGTGAACGCAACCGCCCAAGGGAAGTGTCCGGCTTTATCAGCCTTGCCACTTTCCCGCGTTTTCACATTAGGTCTGGCCAGTTGGCCGCCTCTGCCCGCTTTCGGGTGCAAATCACCGAAATCGTCCCCTTCGCCGTGCATTAGACCTCTTGCGAAACTCCATAAGTTTCACAAGAGGTCCGCAGTTTTGCGAGCCAGAGGCTCTTAAGACTGCATTTTCAGTGGAAGTTCTTGCAAAATTGAAATTTCGCAAGAACTCTATTGACGCAATCGCGTGCGGCCTTTAGATTAGGGCAGGGGGGTTGAGAGCCTTGGCTTTGGTGAATTCGCTTGCAAATCTGTTCAAACGCCGAAAACGCGACGACATAGGCTTTGTCAGCGACCCTGGCAGAAGGGCCGAGGACTGGTCGGTCGCCGAAATCGAAGCCGAGTTCGCCAGACAGGTCGATCTGGGCTGGCCCGTGGGCCTGTATCTGGACGGTGATTGGTCGTGGATGACAAAGGTGCTGGACGGCGCTGGGAAAGTCAAGCGCCCGGTCATCGTTCAGGCCAACACCGGCCCCTTGGCATCGTTTCGCGGGCCCTTTAAGGTGGATGCCAACCTTCTGCGCCTTGCCAGCGAAGGCAAAATCAGGCTGTTTTTTCACCTTCCGTATCTGTTCGACATATGGCTGCCATTCGACAACAGCCAGGTTAAGTGGGAGGGCGAACTTGTCAGGGTTCCCATGATCAGGGTTTACGTCCAGTACCTTAACGATTTCGTCGCAAACCTTCCCGAAGACCTGGATCTTGACATCGGCTTTGTCCTTCACGCTGGATACCCTAGGTGGCCAGGCAAGCTCGGCAAAACGGGCGGCGATTACGTTCCCCTCGAAGAAAACGTGAAGTGCGAGGCGCATGCGCTTGGGAATAGGTTTCGCAACAATCTGGCATGGCTGTTTGATCCGTTTCTGGGCGGTCTTTCACGCAAGGGTGTCCGAGGCAGGGTTCTTATTGAAAACCTTGTCGGTTCGGACAGGCACCCCGCGCATATGGCCACGTTCAAAAACTGCGGCGCACTGACAAGCGGCCTGGACAAATCCAGTTACGGCCAGTGCTGGGATTTGCTCCATTCCTGGGCCTCTGGCGAAAACCTTTCCCCCGCGGATTTTAAAGGTGCAAATGTCGGCTTGGTTCACATGAACGGCGGGCCAGCCAACGTCCGTTTTGGCAGCAGAAAGGATCTGCACGGTTACACGGAGTTGCGCATGGCCCTGAAACGCAGCGCAGCATATCCCTGGCTGGGGGACGCTGCTTTTAGAACGGTCCCGATGGTGTTTGAAAGAAAGCTATACAGTGTCATGTTGAAGGATTCCGCATGGATTGCGGAAAGATGGAAGGTTGGAGGTTCCAATGTTTAGATTTTGCCCCAGCTGTGCCTCGGGAAAAATTGTTTTTCAAAACGGAAAGGTGTTTCGTTGCCCCGACTGCGGTTTCGTGTATTACCACAACATCGCCGCCGCTACAGGCTGTATAATCAGCGTGCCATCCGACGATTTTCCAAAAGCGGATGGAAACGGAGAGCGGCTCATGTTCCTTGTCCGGGGCAAGGAGCCGGCGATAGGCAAACTCGACCTGCCCGGGGGCTTCGTCGATATCGGGGAGGGCGCAATCGAGGGTCTGCACCGGGAATTAAGGGAAGAGATCGGCTGGGTGCCGTCCATTCCGCCTGGGGGGTCACTTACCGAGGTTTACACCCTGTTCGCCTCGTTTTCCAATGTGTATCCCTACAAAGGCATTTCCTACAACACCTGCGACCTGTATTTTTGCCTTAAAGCCCCCGGTTTAAGCGAAAAAGACCTGGTTCTGGAACGAGCCGAGGTCACCGCCGTCCGTTTTCTAAAGCCAAAGGACATCGATTACGACGAGATTGCCTTCGATTCGACACGTCGGGCGGTAAAGGCGTATCTGTCCCTGTCCATCGAAGGGGCCTGATCCCATCAAACTCGCAAATCTGGCATCCCATCAAGCAAGTCGCTACTTATTTCCCGCCCCTTGCTGGACCAACCAAGTTTTCGATTTGGCCAGGCGCTTCCATGAAAATCACTTCCCTCGGTGACGTGCAGGCCAAGCGTTTTGCCAAGTTCCTCCAGTCGACGACAAGACTTTGGTTTGGTGGTTGGATGCCATGCCTCCAGACCCATGAGACCGCGATCCTTCAGGGTCTTTATGAGATCGGGCAGGCGACCCCAGGCAACGAAAAGCGACATCGGGTGGGCCAGGACGGGAATGCCGCCCGACTCGCGGATTAGGGCGGCGGCCTCCTCAAAGGCAAGGCCGACCTTGGGCACATACAGGGGTTTTCCCTGGCCAAGATAACGGGCAAAAGCCTGCTCGTGATTTCTGACGATTTTCCTGCGAATAAGCAGGGCGGCGAAGTGCGGCCGCCCGATGGAATGGCCCCCGGAAAGGGCGGTAAGCTCCTCCCAAGTGGCCTCGATGCTCAACTCGTGCATGAGGTCAAGGATTTTGCGGTTCCGGGCCTCCCGGCGAAGGGCAAGTTCGGAAATCGCCTTCAAAAAAGCTTGGCTTGGCGAGCGTATGCCCAGACCCAAAAGGTGCATTTCCCCGCCCGGACCAAGCCAAGAGACCTCACTTTCCCTGCGCCAGTCGATGCTGATTTCGATTCCTGGAACGAATCCAATACTCGCGGTCTTTGCCGCCTTTGCCGCCTCTGCCAAGCCGCCCAGCGTGTCGTGATCGGTCAGGGCAAGAACGCCGATCCCCCTTTTTTGGGCCTCGTTCACCAAATCCGATGGGCTAAGATCTCCATCTGAGGCTGTTGAGTGGGTGTGCAAATCGATCATTCCCCAAAGTGTAGCATACGGAGGTCCTTCCTGTGGGGTTTTCAAATGGGATTTGTGTGCAAAACCGTATCGGGCACTTGACGCAATTACGTGAATTCGATAGAGTAGGGTATAGTTGGGGCTGTAGCTCAGTTGGCTAGAGCGCTTGAATGGCATTCAAGAGGTCAAGGGTTCGATTCCCTTTAGCTCCAGTAACCTAATTCCTTGTGGGACAAGGAATTACGCCTTCTTGGCAATGGGTGGTGTCAACAATGCTCCTAGACACGGAAGGCAAAAAGCCTTGGATTTCCCCAATGTTGCAGTACATGCGGTAATTCCCCGCAACCTGTTCAAAGGGCTCGATGTTGACGACCGTGGCGATCACGAGGTTCCTGTTCCCAAGTTGGCGAATGTTGCCGGAAAGCACATAGTCTGCTCCGCAAGAATGGCGTTGACTGCTGCGGAGCGCGGAACCACGATGAAAGACTCGAAGAACGAAAAGAGGGTGGCGATGGCCTAACCGTCCTCTCCTGCGCCGTCTGCGAAAGGGGAATCCCGAGCCGAGGTCTTGCCTGAAAACCCGTCTGCGAAACTGCGGAGTGCCAACGAGCAGTGGTTTCAGACTGGCAAAGGCGGGATCCAAGGACGTAAGTCTGGGCGAGGTGATAGCCATCTACAACCAACTGCACCCAAGGTTGCAGAAGCTGGTCATCGAACAGCGCAAGGTTCTGCTGGAGATAAGCAGCTTTCACAACGATGGGGTAAATCAGAGGAATCAGCGGTTCCCTCTGCATTTGCTCCCTGCGGTGCGGAAATGGCCAAAATGATTCTGTGGGTCAAGTTTGGGGCTTGCTGCGGGGGTGGTTCATTTGACAAGCCGTTTTTCAACGCCCTGTAATGTCTCAAGGGCATTCTCCCCTCAGCACCAACTCCACAATGTACAACTCCCTTGGCCTGCCAAGCAAGTCGGCCCTAACGCCGATCAGGGCAATTACGTTGGATCGCTCGGGAATATTCACCAAAAAGTTTGCGTCAAAAGGCAAGAGCCTCGAATCGTGCGCCGAGGCGTCAAGAAAAACCGTTCTTCCGCGTTGGGAAAAATACCATGCGTAAATCACATAATAATACCCCTCGTTTAGCATGTCGGATGCCCTCTTAAAGTCTAGTTCGCGAAAGGAAAGAAACTGGGCCCCTTCCGCATTGGGGTTGCTTAATGCTGTCTGTCTGTGGGAGGAGGCGATCAATTGCCGCAAGGCTTCATAGGAGATGCCGAGTTCGTAAGCGTGTTGCTTTATTTGCTCGGATGTAAGTTCTTCAACCGTAAGCTCAAGCTCTTCAATAGGTTGCTCTATTTGCTCGGGCTCGTATTCGAACTCAGGCTCGTCCTGCCCATGGACATATACGGCCAAGCTGAAAACGAATAGCAGAAGAAGACCTTTCCTTCGTATTTTGAACATGTCCGTATGTGAGTTCCAATGTTGCATTATGCGTCCTCCTCAGTGTCGATGACATAATGTCCGTAGGCGTTGATTACCTCGGTACCCATCCACTGCGTGCGGCGCACGTCCGACAGGTCGTACAGGTGAATATGCCCGTGCACAAGGTACCTTGGTTTGAACTTGCGAATAAACCACAGAAAGGCCTTGAACCCCTGGTGGCATCTGTCTGGCTTGTCGTGAATGCCACAAGGGGGCGCATGGGTCAGAAGTATGTCCAGAAAACGTCCGCGCAACAGGCGGTTAAAGAGCAGCCGGGGAACCAGCTTGGCAATCTCCATGTACATCTGAAACTCGGTAAACTGGTTCGGGCCCCTGTTGTAGCGCATGCAACCACCCAGCCCGGCCACAATCATGCCTTCCTCCCTTCTCACCTTCGAGCCGACATGGGAATCGCTGTCCTCTTTTTGGAGTATTTGAAATGAATCATCTTCCGCTTGAAAAAATGCTCCAGGCGATTTCTGCACATGGTGATTCCCAAAGACGTAAAACATGGGTTTGTTTAGGGACGAGGCGATGAAATCCAGGTAATCCAAGGGGAGATCCCCGGCACCAAGGATCATGTCCACGTCGGCGAAGCGTTTTTTTATCGAGTTCGAGTACACCAAGGGATCTATTTGGTCGGAAACGCATAGAATTTTCATGCCGCTCCATACTTTGGAATGGGCGAAAATCTTCCGATACTTAAAATTGGACGCCTAACTGTCGAAATGGACATGTTGTTTCTTAGTACTATTCTACTACACTAGGGGAAAATATGCTATGATTTCCATCATGGAGGGATCATGAAAAAGCACTTTCTTGCCGCATTTTTGGCGGTTTTTGCCACGACATGGGCCTTTGGGCAGGCGCATTTTGCGACGGCGCAGGATCTGTTTATGCAGAACAGGCCAAGGGAGGCTGCAACCTACTTGGAACTCACGATTTTCGAGGATCCGACCAATGTCATGGCTTTCCTGTACCTTGGCATCGTTTACGAGCAGCTTGGGATGCTCGATGAGGCGATCACGGTTTATCGGCAGGTTTTGGACAATGCTGGGCCTTTGACGGCGAATGTTGCCAATAACCTTGGTAACGTGTTTTTCAGAAGGGGAAACATCGACGATGCGGAGGAGATGTTTACGCGGGCGATTCTGGCGGACAGGACCTTTGCGGCGGCGTATCTTGGCAGGGCCAACATTCGTCTGCAAAGAGGGCTGCTGAACGAGGCCGTGGCCGATTATCAGCAGTACCTGATATTCGCCCCGCGTTCCCCGCAACGGGTGCCGATCGAGCAGGTGATCAACCACATCAGGGCGGAGTTCATGGAGGCGGAAAGACAGCGCATGGTGGCGGCGGAAGCGGCCAGAATGGCGGCTATCGAAGCGGAAAGGCAACGCATGGCGGCTGAGGAAGCCGCGAGGCTTGCGGAAATTGAGGCGGAAAGACAACGCATGGCGGCGGCGGAGGCGGCCAGGCTTGCGGAAATCGAGGCGGAAAGGCAGCGGGTGCTGGCGGCGGAGGTCGCCAGACTGGAGGAAGAAAGACGGCGGCGACTTCTGGAGGATATTGCAGCGTCGTTGCAGGCCGCCGCCGAAGGCAGTCAGGGTATGGGTGTCGGGGCGGATGGTGTCGAAAGGTTTGAAGGGGAGTTTGAGCTTGAATAAGGTTTTTTTTGAAAATTACGGGAGGAAAATGCCATGTATGTGAACAATCGAATGAAGATTGCGGGTGTCGCGGGAGTTGTCCTGATTCTGCTTCTTGTAGGCGGGCTTGTCTTTCTGTTGATGGATCGGAACGCCGCCCAGGGAACATGGGAGGAACGCCGGCAATGGGATATGGCGTTCGCCAGGGAACTGGTCGCCACGGGGGATTTCTGGCGGGCCTTGGAAATCGTGGATCGTCTTCTTGAAGAGGTTCCCGGCGATGTGGAACTCCAGCAGTTCCGCAGGCAGATAATCAGGGAGCAGCTTACCGCCACGGGGAATTTTCAGGCGGTGCTGGCATACATCGACCGGCTGATCGCCGCGGATCCGAACAACGAGGAACTGCGGCATCTTAGGCATTGGGTTGTCGCGGAACAGTTCATCGCCGTGGGGGATTTTCAGGGCGCGTTGAATTTCATCGACGGCCTTCTTGCGCAGGATCCGGGTAATGCGGATCTCCAGCGGCTTAGGGCCAGGGTGGCGGGTGAACAGTTGCTTGCCAGGGGGGACTTTCAGGGTGCGTTGGATTACCTGAACAGGATTCTGGCCGCGGATCCGGACAACCCGGATTTGCAGCAGCTTCGCCGGCGGGTGCTTAACGAATACCTTCTTGCAACGGGGGACTTCGAAGGGGTCATGGATCAACTGAACCGGCTTCTTGCGCAGGATCCCGAAAACCTGGAACTGCAACAGTTGCGAAGGCAGATGATCAACGACCGGTTGCTTGCCACGGGGGATTTTCAGGGAATGCTGGACTACCTTGACCGCATTCTTGCCGATGATCCCTACAATATGGATCTGCAACGGCTTCGGCAGACGATACAGACGGAGCAGATGCTCGCCGGGGGGGATTTCCACGGGGCCTTGGATCATGTGAACAGCCTTCTTGCCGCCGATCCAGACAATCAGGAATGGCATCAGCTTCGCAGACGGGTATTAAGGGAACAGATGCTCGCCACCGGGGACTTAGAGGGTGCCTTGGATTATGTGAACTGGCTTCTCGTTCAGGATCCCGGCAACCCGGACTTGCTGGAACTGCGCAGGCAATTGTTGCGGGATTACGCACTGGCCACCAGGGATTTTCAGGGAACACTAAGCTACCTTGACCGGCTTCTTGCGCAGGATCCCGGCAACCAGGAACTGCAACAGCTTCGCCGGGAAATGCAGGTCGAGCAAATGGTCGCGGCCGGGGATCATCGGGGGGCGTTGGATCATATCGACCGGCTTCTTGCGCAGGATCCCAACAACCGCGACCTGCAGCAACTGCGCAACCGCGTGCAGGCGGAGCAGATGATTGCGGCTGGGGACTACCGCGGGGCGATGAATCACCTGAACCGGCTTCTTGCGCAGGATCCCAACAACCCGAAACTACAGCAACTGCGTAACCGTGTGCAGACCGAGCAGATGCTTGCCACGGGGAATCACCGTATGGCGTTGGAGCACATAGACCAGCTTTTGGCGCAGGATCCCCATAATCAGGAATTGCGGCAGCTTCGCAATCGGGTGCAGACCGAGCAGATGGTCGCAGCGGGGAATCACGAAGGGGCGTTGGATCACATCGACCGGCTTTTGGCGCAGGATCCCAACAACCGCGACCTGCAGCAACTGCGCAGCCGCGTGCAGACCGAGCAGATGGTCGCGGCCGGGGATCATCAGGGGGCGTTGGATCATCTTGAGCGGCTCTTGGCGCAGGATCCCAACAACCCGGAATTGCTGAGGCAAAGGGAGCAGATACTTCAGGGGCAGAGGCAGGACTTGCTGGGTCAAAGGGATCAACAACTGCTTGCCGAAACGCAGGCCGGGGACAACGAGCTTGCCGCGATGCTTGCCGAACAACAACGCGAGGCCGCAATGCTTGCCGCGCAACAGCGAACCGAGGAACTGCGGCTACAGCGCGAGGCGGCGGAAGCCAGACGAAGGGCGGAAGAGGAAGAGCTTGCCCGTCTTTCGGCGGAACGACAGGCTGAGATGCGCACAGTGAACGATCTGGTTTCGCAGGGTCGGGCGCTTTTGGAGAGGGGCCAGTTAGCCGAAGCCGAAAGGGTTTTCGCCGAAGCCCTTTCCCGCATACCGCGGGGCGAGGATCGTTTTGAGGCGCAGAGGATGGCGGAGATGGCCGCTGCGTGGTACGAGATATTCGCTGCCAACCCCGACACTCCGGCTGGCACCGATGCGGCCAGAAGGGCCGAGACATTGGCGCGGGAGGCGATTGCAAGGGATCCCAGTCAGCCGCATCCCCACTTTGTGTTGGGGAGAATCAGCGAGAGTCGGGGAGACTGGAACAACGCGATTACCCATTACCGGGAGGCGGCCCGTCTGGATTCGTCCAACTTTCTGTACTTCTTTAACTTGGGCAGGGCCTATTTTTCCGCAAGGCGTTTCGCCGATGCCCGGGGTGCCTTTGACAGCACCGTCAGGCTGAATCCCAATTTTTATTCCGCTTGGAGCAATCTTGGCGGAACCTTGCGCCAGTTGGGTCAGGATGGCGAAGCGCTCACGGCGTTTCGCAGGGTGATTGGGATACGACCCGACCATGCCAATGCGCACAGGGAAATCGGGCGCATCCTTTCCGCAAGAAGGGATCACGCTGGCGCGATTGCGGCCTTCGAGACCGCGCATAGGCACAACCCCACCGATTTGGCCACGATCCGCGAGTTGGGCGTGGCTCAGAGCGAGGCCGGCAACCATGCCGCCGCCGTGGAGTCCTTCGGCAGGGCTTTGCAGATTGCGCCCAACGATGCGGTGCTAAACCACAACATGGCGTTGGTGCAGCTTGAACTGGGCCGCCACACCGAGGCGATTTCCTTCGCCCGCCGCGCGACCGAGCTTGCCCCGAGAAATGCGGCGTACGCCTTTACCCTGGCCCTGGCGATTGAGTCCGCGGGCGATCTGGCTTTGGCCGCGGCCATGTACCGGCATTCCGCCGCGCTCGACCCGCGGCACCTGCCCCCTCGCATCAACCTGAGCAATATCCTAATCGAGCAGGGCAATTTTCAGGAAGCGTTGCAGGTTCTTACCGAGGCTTTTTCGATTGCGCCCACCAATTTCGAGGTGAACAACAACCTTGGCGCGGTGCATGCTCACATGGGCAACTGGGCCGCCAGCGTGGATCACTACGAAAGGGCTATCGCGGTGGATGCCAGAAACCCCACGGTGCACCTGAACCTTGCGCGTTCCTACACCAGTGCCGGGGATCATGCCAGGGCGCAGGCGGCGTACCAGACTGTGCTGAGGCTTGACCCCGACAACTGGGATGCGATGCTTGAACTGGGCATGACCTTTGTAAGTCTTGGCAGGCCAGACGATGCGAGAAGATACCTTGGGGATCTTCTGCGCCGCAACGCCAGCCACAGCGCCAGTGCCGAGGCCGAGAGGATACTGGCAGGGTTGTAGGGTTCGACCTGTTGGGGAGGCCAAAGGGTCTCCCCGAATTTTTACTTCAAATCCTCTCTCCGCATAATGAACCTCCGCAGGGCAAGCCCTGCGGTATCGAAGATTTATCCTTGAAATCTTTGCGTATACGGGGAACAAATCCCCCGCACCCCCAGTACCAACCGCCCCAAGGGGCGCGGTATTAAACCGCAAAAGGGCTACGCCCTTAATAAATCAGCGGTTCCCCCTAACCAGCTACTTCCCCAACCCGCCATCCATCGTCTGAATCGTCCCATCCGCATTGTACGTCAACTCTCGCACTTTCAGGCTTCTTAGCCATGTTTTCCCGCCGCTCGGGCCGCAGTCGTGGTGGAACAGGTACCACTTGCCTTTGAACTCTGCGATCGAGTGGTGGGTCGTCCAGCCCAGAACCGGGGTCAGGATTACGCCCTGGTAGGTGAACGGCCCGTAGGGGCTGTCACCGATGGCGTAGCACAGAAAATGCGTGTCACCAGTGGAATATGAAAAATAATACTTGTCATTGTACTTGTGCAACCAAGGGGCTTCGAAAAAGCGGCGGTCGTTGTCGCCATGGGTTATGGGCTTGCCGTCCTTGTCCAGAATGACCACCGGGCGGGGATCCTCGGCAAACTGGAGCATGTCGTCGCCAAGCCTTGCCACCCGGGGTGGGATGGCCGGCTCGTCGTCTGTGGGATACGTCGCGCCGCTTTCAAGGGCCTTGTTATCGCGGTAACGTTGCAGTTGTCCGCCCCATATCCCCCCAAAGTACAGGTAGTGCTCGCCATTCTCCTCCCAGACCGCGGTGTCGATGCTGTAGCTGCCGCGCATCGGGTCGGGCTGCGGGACGAAAGGCCCTTCGGGACGATCCGCAATAGCCACGCCTATGCGGAAAATGTCGTTCCTGTCCTTTAGCGGGAAATACATGTAGTACTTGCCGTTTTTGTGCGCCACGTCGCAGTCCCACAACTGGCGACCCGCCCAAGGAATGTCCTTGACATCCAAAACGACACCGTGATCGGTCAGCTTGCCATTTTCCAAGTCGTCCGTGGAAAACACATGGTAATCCTTCATGTTGAAGTGATCGCCGTTGTCGTTCTCGGCGACGCCGCTTTCCCAGTCGTGGGAAGGATAAATATACAACCTGCCGTTAAACACATGAACGGAAGGATCCGCCATGTACGCATCTGGAACTAAATATTTCGTCTGCATGAGTTACTCCTCTCTCCACTTTACCCCGTTTCGACGGATTTGTCATTATCCTGCTGGGTGTTAATCCTATGCTCGGTAAGGAATATATCCAGCACCGTCAGGAAGAAGATGACCAGCATCGGGCCAAGGATAAGGCCGTTGAACCCAAAGACCGTCAATCCGCCGAGTATGGCAAAAAGGATGATAAGCGGGTGCAGCTTGATCCTGTCCTTCAGGAAAATCGGCCTAAGAACGTTGTCAATGCCAGAAATAAAAACCGCCGAAAGAATCATGAACAATATGCCGGTGGCAATGTTCCCGCTGGCAATCATCATGATCCCCAAGGGTAGCCATATCGTCAGCGCCCCGATCATTGGGATAAACACCAAAATGAAGGTGATGACCGCAAAGACCAAGGCCCCGTTTACACCGAAAATGGTAAACATAATAAAGGCCACGATCGACTGCGTTAGTGCGACCATGATGTATCCCAAAAAGAGGTTTCTGGTTATGTCAAGGAATTTAGTGGTTAGGGTGCTGATGTATTCCTTTCTGATCGGAATCGCATTCAGAAGCAACTGGGAAAGATAGGGGCCGTCGGAAAAAAGGAAAAACAGCGAAAATACCATTATCAGCGTGTAGATAAGCAAGGCCAGCGAGAAAGTGCCAATGTTTATGATAATATTGCCGCCAAGGAGAAGTATGTTTTGCAGCTCGGTGGATAGAAATTCCCTGATATAAATGTCGATATCGCCTGCGGATAGGACAAGCTGATCGGCGGAAATGTTACGGATTAGATCCGCCAACATCACATAGAAACCATACAGGCCCTCCGGCCTTTCGGCTATCGTTTCCAGGAAGTCGCGGCCCATTTCCATGGCCTGTCTTAGAAATGCCGTGACCACGATAAACACCGGAACACAGATAATCAGTATCGTGCCAAAGGTAAAGACCAGCGCCCAGAACTTGTGGAGCAACATTCCCTTTATGGTTTTCGGGTCGATGTTCTTGATTACGCGCCGGTGCAGGGGGCTTAATATGACGTAAAGAAGGATCGACCACAGCAGGAACGTAAAAAACGGGGCGAAAAGCCTGAGAACAGCTATCAATAGAAGGACAAGTATCACCCCTAGGACATAACTCTGTATGCGATTCCTAGGTGACGACGGTAAATTGGGTTGTTGGAGGTGTAGCTCATTCATGCCTAGAGCATATCACAAAACCCTACAACCCTGCCAGTATCCTCTCGCAACCTTGCCTTGACCGCCGACGCCGGCTACGACAGTGCCAGGGACATAGTGGCAAGCATACGCGCCAAGTTCGAGGTCCATGTCGCTGGCACGGACTTCGACACATGCATCTGTGCCATGCCACCCAACAGTGGGATACGGTTTTGAAGGGACAGACCTTTTCCACGCCTCTGGATACAACTTTGCATCTGAAATGCGTGTAACTTGTCGTTGACATTTGGCCCCACGCATGGCAAGATGGGTGCATGTCATGTAGCAAACGCAACATAAATAACCGTCTTTTACCACGGCCTCGTTTATGGACTGCGTTATTTTGCTTTTCGCACGGACTGACTTTAATATGGAGTCCAAATTTGGAGCATCGCCTTTGCCAACGACACATACCAAGCTGAAAACGAGCATTTATCCATCTTCCACTAGTTTTATTCATAAATCGCAATACGATTGGGGTCACTCGCCCTTTTCCATTTTTCCAGGAGTTCAAACGAAGGAGTTCCCATGAAAAAAATATCACTTGCCGTCACATTGCTGGTGATCTGCGCCGTTTTCGCATTTTCGCAGACAAAGGATATTCTGCCCTATTACTGTGATTTCCCGAACTACTATGCCAGTTACATATGCGGAGGGGATCTTTCCGCCGAGCAAAACAACCTGCCCGCTTTGGTGCATAGCATTCCAACGGAATCCGCATTTGCTCTTGATCTGAGAAGGGAGATTATTATTTCAAGTTTATCGCTGGGCGTATTTTTCGGCTCGCTCCTGGTGCCAGAAAACAAGGGGATACCAAATGTAAACAGAAATGATATCAACATTATTGACAGATACCTGATGTTCAATCACGGATCGTTTAATGTTGTTACCACCGCCATGCGGCCCATAATAGGTCTTATGCCACTGGCAGTTCCTGCACTCATGACGGATTGGAGGGGTTTATTTGGGGAGGAGGGGGTAAGAGATGCTTTTTGTATTTGGTTTACACACGGCATAATGTATGCTCAGGCAGTGGGTTTTACATACGGCGTACGCAGGGTTATAGGAAGAGCGGTTGAAAGGCACAGACCATATTATATTCTTGCTGGAGTCGACGACAAGGAAACTTCCGCCGGTTCTTTCCCGTCAGGCACAACTTCCATGTCTTTTCTGGCAGCAACTCTTTTTAGCGTTACTTTTTCCGCAGAATTTCCAGATTCCCGCTGGAGAATTCCTGTCATTGTTGGATCACATATGTTGGCGACAACCGTTGGGGCGGCCAGAATAATAACTGGCCATCATTATCTAACGGACGTGTTGGCTGGGGCGGCAATTGGCTCTTTTTTTGGCTGGTTAATACCGACGTTGCACAGAAGGCCCCCACTGGCCTCCAATGGTGAAAACTATGTTTCTTTTCACTTTACGGGAAACGAAGCGATAATGTCGCTACGACTGTAGACAATCCAGACAGTGCGGCTTTACAGAGTCGGTCTGATGAAGCCGCTGGCACACTGGTCGGGTACGCTGGAGTGAGGCCGTGTTAAATCTTAAACCTTTAGGATGGCAAGTGGCATAATTCACGGCGTGTTAACAAAATTCAGCTTGCGGATCCAAATTGCGGGGTATTCCCAGCTCAAAATAGCCGCCGCCAGCTTAGCACCCCCAGTATGCTGATCGCACATTTGATGTTAAACGACATAAAAACCGTGGTTTCTGAAAAATGAAAAAAAAAATTTCGATAAGGAACTATTAAAAATATGTTGGTTTTTTTTGGAGGAATTATGTTACCTGATTGGATAAAGGCAAAACTCACAGAAGACACCTCCTACCTAATCGGGCAAAGACCACCTGCACCTTATGACGGAACAGGTATTCGCCGAATTGACCTGCGCAAAAAACCTTGCTACTCAGGTGCGAATGCCCGGGCAAGCATTTCCCGTATAACCAGACCGGCATCTTTCTCAAAAATATCGCCGCTTGGAAACTCCACAATGTCCGCCGCCTCGAAAATCTCCCAGGCCTTTGAGTACAGCGGATCCTCCTCGATATACCTGCTGGGAAAATTGATAAAGAAACTTCCTGGAACTGCGCCGAGGGCGGATGCAAGCAGATGGCTTCTTGCCGCGATAAACACAAGAAAAGCCCATGCTTCGTTAGGTCGCTCGCTGGCGCTGGAAATGCCGGCATAGATTCCAGAAAGACCTATCCGGTTTCTTCCAAGCGCCATCGCTGGAACCGCGGTTACATCGAAGTTTACCCTGTTAGCACTGTTCCTTACGAATAACATATCCCGCGCCGATGCCATCATCATGGCGATCCTCCCCTCGGCAAATTGATCCAGACGCTCCTGGCCAGTTGTCTCAAAAGTTCCCGGTGCAATCAGTCCGTCGCGGTACATTTGGGCCAGGAAATTGATGGTGTTCATCGTCTGCACCGTAAGCATCGGGGTTCCATCCTCGGCGAAACCGGAGTGCACCTCGGCACCCAACGCCCATACCCAGGGGTGAAAATCCCGGCGAACCCCTAGGGGATCGGCTGCGCCAAGCCCCATGGCGAAGGGAAAAACCTCCTGCTGCCTTGCTTCTGCCGTTTCCGCAATGGATCTTGCCGCGGCGAGGAATTCGGCGCGGGTTCCAGGGGGCCGGTCGTTGCCCGCCTCCTGCAAGAGGTCAATGTTGTAGAAGAAAAGATCCACGAACGACACCAGGGGCAACGCCCACTGATCCTCGTCGGTTTCGGTATAGATATAGGGGGAAAGGGACGCCAGTGCCGAACTCTCGACAAGAATGGCGTATTCGCCATCGTCAAAGAAAACGATGTCTAGGTTATCCTGTTCGGCCAACACTATCCGAAAGCCGGGGTTTTGCGCCTCGAACTCCCGTATAAACGTATCGGCTATATCGCCGAATATGGCCCAGTACTGCGGGGAAACAAAAATACTTACGGGCGCAGGGGTGTCCTCTATTACCCTGCGGAAATAGCTGGAGGTAACAATCACCAAAACCATCATTGTGGCGATCATGAGCAATACATCGACCCTTCTGCCAAGGGAGGATCGTACCCGGCCCCACTTCCCGCCGATTGGCAAGGTTTGCAGAGGTTTTGGCTTTCTTTTATGGGGTGTGTGTGGACTTGCGCTGCGTCGCGCCCTTGGCGATTTCCATCCAGCGAACAGGCGCACAGGCAATGACTTCCAGCCAGTGGCCAGGTGCGAGAAGAATGCCCGTATATTGGTTGTCAAGCGAACCTTGCAAGCGAATAGGCACCCAGAGAGAACCCTTGCACCGATGATCGGGCGCATGATCAGCCATTTCGCACCAGTTCCCAACTGCGCAAAGAATGACCGTACACTGGTGGTGCAAGCGGACAGACCCGCGGCGAATCTCTGAGCAGGTGAGGACATGCTCAGCTTCATCAAGCGCCCTCTCAGCGACATCACAAACAGAGAGAGAGCTATCCTCCTGCTGGTAGACAGGCGCGCCAGGAAGGATCTCGACTTTTCGAGGAATTTTCGGTAACAATGGGATATGTTCAGTTTTATCAAACGCCCCCTCTACGCCCTTTCAAACAAAATCCAGCGAAAGAACCTTTCGGCTGGATTCCTGAAGGAAAGGTGGACTGCGAACTTCTCCAAACCAGAAAAATCCCATCTTATCATTATAAGAGAAATTTCCTACGATGCCAAGCTGGAAAAAGGTTCGCTGTTTCTGGGTCTGAAGAAAGAGAACTGCATGGCGTGGCTTGAGACGGCAAACCGGGTATACGTTGACCAGGTTATCGAGGCTCGTTTCCGTTTTGACTGTCCTGGAGGCTATTGTGCGGCCGGAATCATGTTCCGTATCATGAAAAAGGGGACGTACTACCTTGCGCTTGTTTCCAGCAAGGGCTACTTCCGTCTTGATGCGGTGAATGATAAGGTTCCCCGGCCGCTTGTCGGATGGACCGAAGCACCCGACGCAAACGGGGAGATGGCAAATCTGGAACAGATGGCCCTTGGTATAATAGCCAAGGGCGACCACTTGATCTTTACCCTTAACGGCAAATGGATCGCCGAGGTGAACGATTCGTCCATTCCCGGGGGACACTTGGGTTTTGCCTTGGTATCCTACGCCCCAGAACTTGCGGAGGATTCGCCCGCAGTTACGGATGGCCATGTCTGTCAAGCGCGACTGGATTATCTTTCGTTGGATTCCCGCCCGAACGCCGTTAGGAAGGAGTATGGCAGGTGGAATGGGGGTATGGAAATGAACGAACCCCGCCGCAAGCAGCGGGGTATCGTTCGTTCTCTCGTGGAATTATATTCGGGGTTGAATACCTCCCCAAGGGGCGGGGTATTCAACCCCTCAGCACGAATAAGTGCGGAAAGCCGGTTGTGTCTTGCGGAAACCTTTGCCGCCCTTGACCGTTTTGACGCCGCGTACGACCAGGTTCTCAAGGCTTGGAAGCAGCGGGAGAACGCCGTCCGCAGTGTTTCGGCCACATACACGGATGTGCGATCTGGGAAGGAGCTTCTTTTTGCGGCGCGGATGGCCTCGCATCTCGGGCTGTACGAAACGGCGGAAGAGTACATCAACATTTGCCTTTCGGCCGAAATAAACGACATGCCCGATAGTGCCAATGAAACGGAAGTCCTTGCGGAGAAGGCGAAGATCCTAAGCGCCCTGAACAGGTTCGACGAACTTGCGGCATTTCTGCCCGATTATATTCGTAAACTTGAAAGGGAAACTAAACCCCTGGCTGGGTCGCCCAGTCATTCGCTGTATGCTCTGCTTGGCCATGCGTGGTGGAATCTGAAAAATTACGAAGCCGCCGCCGATGCTTGGGACACGGCCTTTAACCTTGACAAAGACAATGGCCTGTACGCCGAAAACGCCGCCGATGCCTGCGAGATGCTGGGCAAGAATGAGGAAGCCCTGCGATACTTTTTGGCGGGGGGAAATTGTTTTTTGCGGCAGGCAGACTTTGAAAAGCTTGGGGCACTGGTTCCAAAACTTCTTGTTGTCGGTCTGGGCAACCAGGAGGCGCACAGGCTTGCCGGGGAATGGGCCAAGGGTATTGGTGATTTCGACCGTGCCGAGGTGGAGTTTGCCTTGACGTCGGAGGAAGGTGGTGTGAAGAAGGCGGCTAGGGGGAGGAAGCTCGTGGCAAGTAAGGGCAAGAAGGAGCAGACAGATGCGTTATGTGAAGGTAGCGTGAAAAAGCCGCCTAGGGCAGGAAAGGCCGTAACAAGCAAAGGCAATGCGGAATTGGTTGAGAAAACGAAACCCGAGAAAAAACCCGCCAGTAAAGCTAGGACAAAAACAGCCACTGTTGCAGAATTGCCAGAAAAAGCCACCGCTAAGGCCAAAACAAAGCCAAGGCCCAAAAACAGGGTTGAGGCGAAACAAAGCGGCTCTAGAAAAACTGCCGCAAAACCCGAACCTAAAACCAAGAAAGTGCCGAAGTAAGATTTTTCGGGAACCGCTGATTAAAGCGGAATTCAGCGGTTCCCGCGGACTTTCAGTCCAATGCATCTGCATGGCGCAGATGCGGTTAAGTAGCACTGATTTCGGCATCGTAGATGCCGCATCCCGATTGGATTTAATCAGTGCTTCCCTTGGTTTCAAGGCGCTGGCAAACTCTTTTCAACTACATCCACGTTTGCAAAACTTCACTTTTGTGAGAGCGATGGCTTTGCAGGAGCCAATAAACCCAAGACTAAGCAGCATGACAAACCAAAACGTAACAAACCGAAACAAAACCGTTACCACGACGGCATCGCTTACCTCAAACCCCATTGCCAAAAGCAAGCCGGACATGGTGCCCTCGAACCCTCCCAATCCCCCCGGGAAAATCGGAATCATGGCAACCATGTACGAGGCAAAGGTTACGGCCCCGATGTAAACTGCGTTGGCATCTGGAAAAAATTGCACCGCCAGCAAGTGCAGTTTTACGGGGTAAAGCAACCAAATGAGGAAAGACAACAAGGCAAGCATTACCCAAACCTTGGTGTTTTTGCGAATCGAGACCACTTGACCCAGCAGCGTCAAGAAAAAGCCCTTTACCTTTCGCATCCACGAAAACCGCGGATTTTCCCTCGTTTTCAGGTACGCCTTTATTCGTTGCGGCGCAAGGAAAATTCCGACAAACAGCACCAAAAACAACAGCAAGATACCGTAGACAAGAAACTGCACATAGCGAACCTGCAACAGCGGCACCCTGCCAATAAGATACCCCACGGTGAACAGATTGATAAAAAAGAAAGCGCTCAAACTAAACAATTTCTGCAACGCCACCACAGAGGCAGCCTGTTCGCCAGAGCAGTTCCCCCTGCGGCTAATCTGTACTGCGCGGGTAACCTCCCCGCCAACCTTCACCCCGGGAGAGATCGAGTCCATCACCGCACCTTGACAATTTATGTAAAACATATTGCCAAAGGAAACATCCGCATCGGTAAACTTTGCGATTTGGTGCCACTGCAGGTTTACCAAAAGCTGCGACACGATCTGCAGACCAACCAGCAAGGCCGCCAGCCACAGGGGAATTTGTCTTATGCTATATAACAGACTTTCCGCATCAAGCCGCGACAGGGCAAAGAGAAGGAGCGGAACTAGCAGCACCGTGAACAACCACTTTTTCTTCATGCAACTGCTCCCCTTTAACGTAAAGCAGGGTACTGCCTATGTTGCGGGCCTTGTGGGTAATATACGGACAGCAAGCCAGTGCAAAACCCGACAAACGACCGTACAAGCCGCTCAAACGACTTTTCGGCCTGCGAACAAGAAGCCTTGTCCCATGGGCCACCTGCCTTTCAACCCGGGAAAACACGCACTCCATCGGGGAAACCTGCAAGGCAAAATGCACGACCGAATACTCCGAAAGCGAAAGATCCGCGCTGCCCCCGTCCTGACAAAACACGCGCACATGCCCGCCCAAACCCAACCGCTCGATAACCCGCCGCGCCTGTGGAACGCAGGCAGTGTTGTTGTCGATAACCGTCACCCTAGCACCGGTCACCTGGTGAAACAAAATCGCGCTAAAGGGACAGATGCCGCCGCCGATGCAAAGGATGTGGTCATTTTTCGTGATACCAGCAAGCTCGATTTCCTTTTGGATCACATCCCGATAGTATTGGGAAGCAAGCCAGTAAACGGCCTGCGATTTCGCCGCCTGGCATTCAATCTTTTGCGTAATCCCAGTTATCCACCGCAACATCGCCATCCCCCTAGGGCAAAATAGTTAGCTCCCTATTAGTATGTTACCGTAGGCTAACTTCATTGTCAAGCCCTCGCATTGCCGCAGAAAAAATCTAGCCGAAATACGCGCCGCTGCTCGGGTACAACTGCGGGTAATGGGCAAAACTTGTTGTAACCATCTTGGAATCGGCTTAGGATGTCTGTAGAGGGGCGTAGAGCTGCGCCTTTTCTAGTCTTGCCCATTACCTAAAAATGTGCCGGTCACCCTGCGTGGAGGGTTTAAAAATCCGTGTCTGTCACTGTTGCGTCCCCGCTTCCATCCCCCCAAATATAGCGCAATTTCCCAGATTTCACAATAAAATACGCAAACGAAATGCAGGGTTGCGCAAGAAAGTTCGCGGGATGGGTGTACCGCTAATCGAAGGGTGCCAATAACCCTACGGTAGGGAAAAAGTGTCAGTCACCGCATTCCCGCGGCCTTTAGGCCTTGGACGTGGCAATGCCAGACATCGCTGGTCTTGGCCCCCCGCGTGTCCAGGGGAATTTCCACGTAAGGGCTGTCCTTTTCGGTGGATTTGAAAATAACAAGGGTTATCAAGGTCGCGTGGCGCGAGAAAATGGCGAAATTGACCCCGTCATCGGCCAGCGTAGCTCCCAATGGTCTGGTTTTTCCGTTGCCGACCGAGAAATTACCGAACTACATAGGGTAATTGTAGTGCATTTTGGATGTATATTCTACCAACCAAAACTGGTTTCAAGGCGGGTTTCCCGTATCAACCATCTTTTCCCTTGACATCCAGAATATCCCGTAGTAGGTTTATGTATATGGCGATACCTCGCTGCGGGCGAGCCGTTAAGTCGGTGCCGGGCGTCTGGAAGGGTGTCGCCGTATTTTTTATGTCCTCCACGCCAAAAACCTCGTGGACATGAAGGCGATTGTCGCTGCCGATATTTTTCACAAGACGAATGCACAGAAAGGCCCTTTCGTTGTCCCCTATTTTGATTGGGGCCGCCAATATGACGTTTTTTATCGGCTTGCCGTCGAAATCATCGGAAACGCTTACAACCATACCAATTTTTATGACCTTGGGAATGGCTTGCACTGCATCCAGTTTTCTCTGCCCGAACTTATGGGAAAGGCTGTTTCTTACGCCACCGGAATCAAATACGACCTTGCCAATATCGGGGCGGATTATTTCCTCGGAATTGAGGCTTGTCCATTTTCTCGCATTGCTTATCGCGGATCCGTTTTAATCGGCCCTTATCGCCCCTTCTTTCACTTTGATTGCGGGACCCCACAAAAGGAAAGCCCTGACCGCAGATTTTTCCTTGTCGGTCAATATTTTGTTTTGTAATTTCGTCCCGCCGTCATTCCACTTTGATGCTCATCCCCGCATGGTAAATGAGATTCCTTGCTATGTCAATTGCGGGAAGAATCATCTTGGCGGCCCGTACAAACGGATTTGATTTCGTTGCGTAATTCAGCCATTACCTCGTCATGGGAATAACGCTTTTTTGTCGATGCCGCTTGGTATTCTCCCCAGGGACGGATTTGCCGCAGTCTCGGTCAGCCACGGGTGCGACCCAGGCTGGGTTGAAAATTTTGACTGACACCATTGCGCCTACCATCTCCAACTTCGCCGCCGTCACCACTCCTTGGGCTTGCCATGTGGGGGCGTGATGTCAAAAGTCTCTCCGGAAGGTTCCGCAAGGTACAAGCCGTGGCTTAACGCATAGTCCTTGACCTTATCCTTCACGACGACCCCCGCGACCGCGCCAAGGAACACGCGCTTGTCCCCGCGCGAATCTGCATATCTTCGCATCTTTTCCAAGCGTTCCATGTGGGCGTTTATGTCGCCGATCGAAAGGTCGGCTTTTACTTCGACCAGCATCGCCGTGTCGCGGTTTTGTAAGTACACGTCTATTTGAAAATGAATGCCGTTTTTCTTGTCCAGAATCTTGATGTCTTTGCTGACTTCCTCAAAGTCCAGGCCCAGCTCTAAAAACCTGTCCCGCAGGTTGGGGGCGACCATGTACTCCACCATTTCGCCGAAACTGTTCGTGAAATCGCCTAGGCGTTTGCTTGTTTCCTTCAACACCCGATCCGTTTCTTTTTGCGCCTGAACCATTTCCCTGTGGCTTGCTGCGTTACTCTCGGTAAATTCCTTTTGCGCCGCGGCTAATTCCCGAAGTATCGCCCAAACCATCTCGGGGGTGGCGGGGGGTGCTGCTTGCTGTGCTTCCATCCGGATATTCTCCTGCCTCACAATATAACGCTTTTTACCGAACCGGGCAAATGGTGTAGTAAAAAAGTGCCAGTCACCCCGCGCAGAGGGTTTGAAAATTTTTGACTGACACCCTTGCATCGCTGGACGGGTGTGCCGCTAATCGAAGGGTACCAATAACCCTGCTGGCAGGGGAAAAGTGTCAGTCACCGCATCCCCGAATGGTCGTAGCCTGATGACTGACACCGTTGCGCCTGTCGCCGTCGCGTCCCCTACTAGTTCTTACGCATCCTACGGAGCATGAAGTACGCAGTGAAAGCGAGAACCGTAATAGACACGGAAACTATAAGTTGAAACAGCATATCAACCCCCTGTAAGCCAACGCCGTATGACATCGGCGGTGTGAAGGATGCCAAGCGCACCAACTATAAGCACGACCGTCTCGATAGCGCCATAGAACTTGCTTTTGGGCTTGTCCATGAGATTAAGCATACATTGCATCACCTCGTTCTGCTTTTCGAAAGCCTTGCGTATCCTTCCAAGTTCTTCGGCAACCTTGTCGATGAGTTCAAGGGTAAGCCAAGAAACCGTCTGCGTCAAGCGGCTCGGCGTAGGAAACCCCGCACCACCTATGAGCCTCATATTTCATGCCAATTGTAGTAAAATGGCGCCAGCCATCTCGCAATGGTCGTAGCCTGATGACTGACGCCGTTGCGCCTTCTCTGTGATTGCGCCCGCAGTTGGAAAGCTCCGCGGCACACTGGGATGCGGCGCGGCCGTCCCTGCGAACGACCTCCCTTCCGTAAAGTACAGCAGTAGCAGCCGCAGCAATTCCCCGGGTGTTTTCACCTCGCGCGCGCAGCGCATCGCACCGAGTTCCTTCGCCTCCGCTTCCCAGCCTTCGGGCAGCATCTCCAGCAGCAGGTCGAACCAGCCTTTTTCCCCTCTCATTCCTGTATTTTATCACATTTTACTTTGTAAGTTAACGCATATGGTGCCAGGCACCTCATACGGAGAGCTTAAAATTCCGTGTCTGTCATCCGCGCGCCGGCCGATGTCCCCCTGCGCTTGACAAGGCGCAGGGCGCATACTATCGTATATGCAGGAGGCCTTCCATGCAGGCTACTTTGGAGTTGCCCGACGCATTGCTTCGCAAAGCGATGACCTTGACAAAAATCGCCACGGAAACGGAATTGGTTAAATTTGCGTTGGAAAACATTATTCGGCAAGAGGAAACTAAGAAGCTGGCGGATTATTTTGGGAAGGTGGATTTGGACATCGACCTTGACAAGTTGAGAGACCGATGAATATCCTTGTCGATTCCTCAGCATGGATCGAATATTTTAGGGGAAACCGGGATTATGCGTTTTTGACCGATCTCATCAACGCCGATGCGATATGCACGAACGATGTCGTTTTGGCGGAATTGCTGCCGTCGATTATTCACAGGAAAGAGCACAAACTGGCGGAGTTGCTGGGCTTCGTGCGAAACCGTATGCTTACCATTGACTGGCGGGAAATACGGGACATACAGCTTCTAAATTTGAAGCGCGGAAACAACAATATCGGCATTCCCGACATAATTATTGCGCAGAATTGCATGCAACACAAAATTGGGATAATAGCCAGGGACAAACACTTTGAGGCAATGGCCGCATACACGGCATTAGAAATACACACATAGCGCAGTTAACGCACGGCTGATAAATTGCACCATGTCATGCCCAAAGTTGATGATGTTGTGCCAGACACCCTGCGAAGAGGGTTTTAAAATTCATGACAGACACCGTTGCGACTCCGATCCTACAGCAGGGAAAAAGTGTCAGTCACCGCATCCCCGAATGGTCGTAGCCTGATGACTGACGCCGTTGCGTCCCCTTCGCCCAAGGTTACACTGCCACATTACATCAACCTACAAAGACGCAGGACGAATGGCAGGCACTACGCACTCACCGCCCACCAGAGGCGAGCGGCGATGCTACATCGCCTTCCATTCGAAACTGATCCGTGGAACTCAGGGCCGCACAACACGGAAGCCGATATTGTCGGCCCGATGGCCGGGACCGAAGTCGTTACGATGCGCCGAACGAACGACCGCGAGCGAGAGGTTGCTCCAACTCCCGCCGCGTAGCATGCGGCCGTCTCCAGCAGCTGGCCCCGTGGGGTTGGTCTCTGGAAAACTAGGGTACGCACCCCACCAGTCCCATACCCACTCCCAAACATTCCCGGTCATATCGTACAGCCCTAAGGCATTAGGTTGCCTTGTCCCAACTTCATGCGTTCTGGCTGCACTGTTTTCCCCTATCCACGCAACCTCGTCTGCATTGTTGCTCCCAGAAAAAGTAAAATTCCCGGGCGATCCGTTCCCGCCGCGCGCCGCAAACTCCCACTGCGCCTCGGTCGGCAGGCGGTATCCGGTGGATCCGGGCACCACCGTTACGGCGTTCCATGTTGCATTGCTAGTCGCCGGCACTGATCCCCAGTCATCGGGGTTGGTACTGCCGCCTATGCTGTATGCGGGGGTAAGACCACTGGCAATGCTAAGCCTGTTGCTGAATACTAGCGCATCATACCAGCTTACCGTCTCGATGGGAAGATTTCGCCAGTTCACCCCCGCCGCAACGATAGCCGAGTGCCCTGAATGGAAGTTACTGGGGTTTGTTCCCATAACGTCGTACCATTCCCCCTGCGTCACGGGAAACCTGCCCATATAGAAGCTGCTTATCGTAACTTCACGCACGGGCCTTTCGTTGGCTGTGCTGCTTGGCGTGCCTTCGGGGCTGCCCATCATAAAAGTGCCACCAGGGATGCGAACAAGATCTAACGAGGGGGTGGGTGCTGGTACAACTGGCCCGACCGCCACGCTGGTAACGCTGCCAGAATGCCCTGCGCGGGTTACAACCACGGTAATGGTCGAACCGACATCCGCGGCTTGCACTACATAGGTACTGCCTGTGCCAACACCGGTACTTCCACTCTGCCACTGGAAGGAAATCATCCCGCTACCGCCAAGGGCGACCGTGTTTGCGGTCAGCGTCTGCCCCACTTCGGGGGTTCCGGTTATGCTTACCGTTCCCGTCAATTCCGGAATGCTGGGATCGGGGCGAACCAACCGGAAGCCGAAAGAGGTGAACCGATTGAAGGGATTGCTGCCGTTACGATGCGCCGAACGAACGTTCGAAGGCGTGTCGTTCCAACCACCGCCGCGCCTCACGCGAGAGTCGCCGGCAGCCGGCCCCGTGGGGTCGGTCTCTGCAACACTCGGGTATGTACCCCACCTGTCCCATACCCACTCCCAAACATTTCCACTCATATCGTACAACCCCAAGGCGTTCGGCATGAGCGCACCTACTTCATGCGTTCTGTTTCCACTGTTCGCGCTATGCCACGCAACCTCGGTGACAACGTTGCTTCCAGAAAAAACAAAGTTTCCCGGCGAGCCATGCCCACCGCGCGCCGCAAACTCCCACTGCGCCTCGGTCGGCAGGCGGTACCCGGTGGATCCGGGCACCACCGTTACGGCGTTCCATGTTGCATTGCTAGTCGGCGGCACCAGCCCCCAATCGTCGGGGTTAGTACTGCCGCCTATGCTGTATGCGGGGGTAAGGCCACTGGCAATGCTAAGCCTGTTGCTGAATACCAGCGCATCATACCAGCTTACCATCTCGACGGGAAGATTTCGCCAGTTCGCCCCCGCTGCGAGGATAGCCGAACTCCTTGAATGGAAGCCGCTGGGGTTTGTTCCCATAACATCGTACCATTCCCCCTGCGTCACGAGAAACCTGCCCATGTAGAAGCTGCTTATCGTAACTTCACGCACGGGCCTTTCGCTGGCTTGGCTGTTTGGCGTGTTCACGGGGCTGCCCATCAGGAAGGTTCCGCCAGGAATGCGGACTAAATCTAACGGTGCGGCAGTCACTGGCCCGATCGCCGCACTGGTAACGCTTCCTGAATGCCCCGCACGAGTTACAATTACAGTAATGGTCAAACCGACATCTGCGGTTTGCACGATATATGTACTGCTGTTCGTGCCAACATTGGTGGTTCCACTCAGCCATTGGTAAGAAATGGTTCCACTGCCGCCAAGGTCATCCGTGTTAGCCGTAAGCGTCTGGCCCACCTGCGCGGTTCCGGTTATAATTACCGTCCCCGTAAGTGGTGGAAGCGGTGCCGCAATCACTGGCCCAACCGCATTACTCTCCACACTTCCCGAATACCCTGTGCGGCTCACCACTACGGTTATCATCGAACCGACATCGGCGGCTTGCACAACATATGTGCTACCGCTTGCGCTCTCGATAGGCGTATCCCCGCGCATCCATTGGAAGGAAAGATCCCCACTGCCGCCAAGGGCTGCCGTGTTAGCCGTAAGTGCCTGGCCCACCTGTGCGGTTCCAGTTATAGTTACCGTTCCCGTCAATGGGGGAAAGATAACGATGGCGGTCGGCCCGCCTGTAACGCTACCGGAATGCCCAGTGCGGGTAACAACTACGGTAATGGTCGAACCGACATCTGCGGCTTGCACGACATATGTGCTGCTGTTTGTGCCGACATCAGTATTCCCACGCCGCCACTGGAAAGTAATATCCCCACTGCCGCCAAGGTCGTCCGTGTTTGCCGTAAGCGTCTGGCCCACCTGCGCGGTTCCGGTTATGATTACTGTTCCTGTCAATGGGGGAAAGATAACGGTGGCGGTCGGCCCACCTGTAACGCTACCAGAATACCCCGCACGGGTTACAACTACGGTAATGGTCGAGCCGACATCTTCGGCTTGCATGACATATGTACTGCTGTTCGTGCCGACATCAGTATTCCCACGCCGCCACTGGAAAGTAATATCCCCACTGCCGCCAAGGGCTGCCGTGTTAGCCGTAAGTGTCTGGCCCACCTGCGCGGTTCCGATTATAAATACCGCCCCTATAAGCGGCGGAAGAGGTGCTGCGGTAACCGGCCCGACCGCCGTACTGGTAACGCTTCCGGAATTATCACTGCGGGTTACTGTCACTGTAATGGTCGAACCGACATCCGCGGCTTGCACGACATATGTACTGCTGTTCGTGCCAATGTTGGTGGTTCCACGCCGCCACAGGAAGGAAATATCCCCGCTGCCGTCAAGGTCATTCGTGTCTGCGGTAAGTGTCTGCCCCACCTGCGCGGTTCCGGTTATGGTTACCGTTCCCGTCAATTCTGGAAGGTCGGGACCGGGGCGAACCACACGAATCCCTATATTGTTGCCCCCAAAATTGGGATCAACTGTGCTACGAGTCGTCGACCGGATAATAAGATGCCCAAAGTTCCAACCCCCGCCGCGCGTCATGCGGAAATTACCAGAAGTCGCCCCCGTGGGGTTTGTCTGTGCCATGCTTGGGTATGTTCCGAACCAATCCCAGACCAACTCACTCACGTTTCCGCTCATATCGTATAACCCCAGTGCATTCGGCCTTAGCCTTCCTACCTCATGCGTTCTGTTTCCACTGTTTGCACTGTGCCACGCCACCTCGGCAGCATTGTTGCTCCCGGAAAAAGTAAAGTTCCCTGGCGAGCCATGCCCACCGCGGGCCGCAAACTCCCATTGGGCCTCGGTCGGCAGACGATATCCAGTGGATCCGGGGACTATCATTACGGCGTTCCATGTCGCATTGCTAGTCATCGGCACCGATCCCCAGTCATCGGGGTTGGTACTACCGCCTATGCTGTATGCTGGGCTTAGGCCCCTCATTATACTTAGCCTGTTGCTGAACACCAGCGCATCGTACCAGTTTACCCGCTCGACGGGAAGGTTTCGCCAGTTCGCCCCCGCCGCAACGATAGCCGAGTGACCCGAATGGAAGTAGCTAGGGTCTGTCTCCATAACGTCGTACCATTCCCCCTGCGTCACGGGAAACCTGCCCATGTAGAAGCTGCTTATCGTAACTTCACGCACGGGCCTTTCGTTGGCGTGGCTGTCGGGCGTGCCTTCGGGACTGCCCATCATGAAAGTGCCGCCGGGAATGTTAACCAAATCTAACTCGGGTGCCACAGTAGGAGCACCGACAACCGGCCCGACTGCATTACTCGCCACGCTTCCCGTATTCCCTGCGCGGTTCACCACCACGGTTATCATCGCATCTATATCATCAGCCTGCACAACATATGTGCCACCGTTTGCGTTCTCGATAGGCGCATCCCCCCGCATCCACTGAAAGGAAATATTCCCGCTGCCGCCAAGGTCTTCCGTGTTCGCGGTCAGTGTTTGCCCCACCTGCGCGGTTCCGGTTATGCTTACCGTTCCCGTCAACTCTGGCAAGGGGACGGCGGTGTCAAACTCAATCTCCACTTCATGATCGCCTATGCGCACGGTTACCCTGGCGCCGTCCTCCGACCACACGAACGTTACCTCGGTGTCATTTCCCACAGACCCGGCAATGGCCGCTTCTGCGGAAGTCCGATCGGTATGATCGGCGGCGGCGATGGAAGCCACGGCAATGCTGATCAGCGCGGCATCGACCAGCACTTTCAGCGCATCCAAGTCGGGATGCGCGGGGGTTGCCGCGACGAAAGCGGGGGAATTGAGCCACCCGATTATATAATAGTGGAAATTATCGTTATCAACGCCGCCGATGCCCAGATGGGCTAAATGCCCCGCGGTAATTTCATCGGCGAATTCCCAGCGGGTGCCGTCCCATGCGCCAAGGACAAGATCCTCAAGCGTTATGGCGAAATGGTTATCCGTAAAGGTTTCCTCAAAGTGGCTTTCCATGTTCTGGTAGATGTGCAGGATTGTGCGCAGTCCGGCCATGTCCCCGCGGGCGTTGTACAGTGTAAAAAGCATGCGGTACCGGCCGGCGTCCAGTTCCATGCGGCCGGGGTTTTCCGGCGGCGTTGTCCCGCCGGGGCCGCCGACAAAGTAAAACGTCCCCGGGTGCGTGTCGCCGCTGCCGCCGACCCGCATGATTTCCATTCTGGCCGTTACCGCGCTTGTGGGAAGGGTTATGTCCCAGCTGAATGTTCCCGCGCCTGTGGTGATCGGATAAAGTCTGACATTGCCGCCTACGGTTTCCTCGGGGATCACCTCGATACCCTCAAGGCTGCCCATCGCCGTTCTAAGGGTCGTTTCGCCCTCGCCGGCGATATATGCGGTTACTTGCAGATCCCAGATTCCCGCGGCCAGATCTACCGTAATGGCGATCGCGCCGGGATTGTCGTCGCGGGTCCAGTTCTCGCTAAAATCGCTGTTGCCGTTATTGCATGTAGCAACGAACGCAAAGTTGACTTCGACAAAATCGCCCATGGAAAAATCAGGGCGAACCATCCGCCCTGTGTCCTCCCTGCCTATCGTAAGCGAGACCGTGCCGGTTTCCGCCTGGGGTTCATTGGTTTCCCGCGCATCAAATGGGTTCTGGCATCCGGATAAAACCGCCAGACAGCTAATTGCAAACAGCGTCGCGAATATTTTCGCCGCCGAAAGAATGTCCGCGTTGAAAATGCGCGGTTTGTTTTTGGTTTCAAGTGCCTGCATATTTTTCATCTCCTGCCTCCTACGGTGCCACCGTTATAGTAAAGACCTTGCCGTACAACATGCCGTCTTTTTCAACTTCGACCGTCACTGTGTGTATCCCTATTCGTTCGCCATGAAGGGCCTCGCCAAAGATAAGGGTTTCCCCGTAGTCCCCGTCAACGTAAAGCGAATCCCCGGGAATTTCGGTTATGCCAAGGAACCACCTTATGCTGCCGGGATCATACTGCCCGGGGTCAAGCACGGTAAGCCGCAGTTCCGCGGGGCCGCCCAGTATGCTGATGGTCGCCTCCGTAACATTCGCGCCCACGTCCGTGAAGTCCGCAAAACTTATTGTCAGGGTTTCCTGATGGTTGATTACCGGGGATGTCGGCCCGCCGATGACGCTGCCGTAATTCCCTATGCGGGTTACGATTACGGTGATGGCAAAACCCAGGTCGGCGGCCTGAACGGTATATGTGTTACTGTTCGTGCCGACCGCAGTGGTTCCGCGCATCCATTGGAAGGATATTTCCCCAGTGCCGCTGAGTCCGGTCGTGTCCGCGGTTAGCGTCTGGCCGACTTGTGCGGTTCCGGTTATGCTTACCGTTCCCGTCAATGCGGGCAGGCCTGGAGCGTCCGCCGCAATAACTGGCCCGACCGCAGGGCTTACGACACTGCTCGAATTCCCCGCACGAGTTACCGCAACGGTTATCATCGAACCGACATCCTCATCCCGCACGATATATGCGCTAATGTTCGTCCCAGGGATCGGCACGCTTTCGCGCATCCACTGGAACGAAATGGCCCCGCTGCCGCCAAGGGCCTCGGTGTCCGCGGTCAGCGTCTGGCCGACTTGTGCGGTTCCAGTTATGCTTACCGTTCCCGTCAATGCGGGCAGGCCGGGAGCGTCCGCCGCAATAACTGGCCCGACCGCAGGGCTTACGACACTGCTCGAATTCCCCGCACGAGTTACCGCAACGGTTATCATCGAACCGACATCCTCATCCCGCACGATATATGCGCTAATGTTCGTCCCGGGGATCGGCACGCTGCCGCGTATCCACTGGAACGATATCTCACCGCTGCCGCCAAGCGCATTTGTGTTCGCGACAAGCATCTGCCCGGCCTGCGCGGTTCCGGTTATGACCACGCTCCCGGACAACGGGGGGAAATCGGGGGCCGCGGTAACGGGGCCGACGGGTGCGCTTGTCACACTGCCGAAATTGCCGGCTCGCGTTACCGTTACCGTTATCGCGTAACCAACGTCCGCGGCCTGCACCGTGTAAACAGGGCTGTCATGGCCCACATAGACGAAACCGCGCCGCCACTGGAACGAGATGTCCCCGCTGCCGCCAAGGGCCGCAGTGTTCGCCGTCAACGTCTGCCCCATCTGTGCGGATCCGATTATGCTGACCGTCCCCGACAGCGAAAGCTGGCCGTTCACCACATGCAGTGTGTAGTTCGCGGTGCCCATCGCCCCCAATGACGAGAAAACCCCGGCGGGGTTGAACGTGCCGCGGTGGGCCGTCGCCGCGCTTGTGTTGAACAAGGCCGCACCGCCGCCGGCCGCGTTCCCGCGCCATCCCGCCGCGTCGCTGCCGTAAACCGTGCCGCCGCTCATGCGGAAAGCCCCGGCGTTGAACACGCCGCCGCCGTCCCTGCCGGAACTGTTGCCGAAAATCGCCCCGCCGCGCATGTCGAACGTGCCCCCGACCGCGACGTAAACCCCGCCGCCGTCGCTCGACCCGCCGACCACCGAGTTCCCGGAGATCTCCCCGCCGTTCATCGAAAACGCGCCGCCGCCATCCACGCGCACGCCGCCGCCGGCATTGGCCGCGGAATTGTTGGCGTTGCCCGTGATCACCGACCCGGCGCTCATTGCAAGCGTTCCCCCGTTACCCACGCGGACAAGCGGCGCGTTGTTCACGGGCCGCCCGTTAAGCGTGATGTTGTCGCCAAGCGCAAGGGTCACGCCGGAACCCACCGTGAACAGGCTCCCGTTGGTCGAAAGGCCAATCGTCCTGGGCGAGTCGGCGGCAAGGGTTATGACGACCCCGCTTCTGCCGCCAAAGGAAAGTGTGTGTGGGGATATGTTCTCGTCCCTGGCGATCTCGACAAGGTAATTGCCGTTGGTCCGGGCGTTCGTCTGCAACCACGCAAGCTGGGCGGCAAGGGTCGCGCCGGGGACATGGATCACCGAGACCCACTCGGCGTACAGCGTGATGTGGCCGTCCGGGATATACGCGGATCCCGCACCGAGGTTTTCGCCCGATCCGTTGGCCGCGGTGTTCCATCCCACAAAGATGTAGCCGGGGTTGGAGAAGCCGCCGCCGCCGGGAAGCGTCGTGGCCGCGCCGTCCACCACATGGTGAGGGGCCGGCGTGGTTCCCATTCCGCCGTTTATGTCAAAGGTCACGATAAAAATGCCGCGGCCCCACCGGGCGTAAAGCGTTATCTCGTCCCCGTCAACCGCGGTCAGGTTTTTCACGCTTCCACCGTTCTCGAACTCCACGTAGCCATAGCGCGACCTGGCCCAGCCAACGAAAAGCATTTCGTCGTTGGGATGCTCAAAGCCCATGGGTCTTAGATACGCGTCCTCGTCGAAGGTGAAGATCGAAAAGCCCATCGCACCCTCGGCGCCGTTCGCGTCGTAGGCGATCCGAAAGACATGCGCTCTCCACACCGCGTGAAGCGTTACGACCGCGCCGGCGGTTCTGGTAAGGTTGGTGACGCTGGCCCTGTCGCCGAGTTCCACGTCGCCATCGGGCGCGGTCGCCCAGCCCAGAAAGGTGTGCCCTTCCCTGTAAAACGCGTTCGCGCTTAGCGTCCATGTGTCGCCGTGCCTGATTTCCGCACGCGCCATCGTCCCGCTCCCGCCGTTGGGGTGGAAGGCGATGGTGTACCCGGGCCAGTCCATCGACCCTTCGATCTCGCAGGCCGTAAGAAAAATCGCGAAGGCGGCCAAAACGAGGCAGCCAAGGCTGCGCAGCAGCCGGTAGGGGTTTTGATTTCGCATGTCTATCTCCTTGCCCTAAAGCGGTGGGTGTACCCTATCGAAAGTTTGTGGCTGACCGAGGAAAAGCTGGTTCGCAGGGTGTACGAAACCTCGATCATGTTTGCCATGTTCAGGCCCGCGGTAAAGTCCATCGCCAGAACCCTTGTCGGTATGGAAAAGTCGTCGAACTGGTACTCCGCGATCATGAAGCCCATGCCGGCGCCGGCGTGCAAGCCGCCGCCCTCGAACGGCAGGGCAAATGGCAGCCGCATCGCTTCAAAGGGCATGAAGAAGGCGAGATGGGCGAACGGGTATATCATGTGATAGCCCACTCCCTCGGTGCCGCTTATCAGGCCCGCGTCCACGCCGACCCTGAAAAACGCGTTGCGAAATGGCGCGATGGTTCCGTGCAGGGTGCCTATAATCCAGGGCTCCGAGAACGAGGTTCCTATGGAAGCCCCGACGCTCCAGAATCTGGTCGGGTCGTCGAACAACTCTGCGCGGCGGCGTTGTCGATGAAGGGCGGCGATGCGCGACGCGGCGTTTTCGGGGTCGGTAAGGAAGATGGCGATCTCGGCCATGAGGTACACGCCGTCGTCGATGACCTGGTAGTCCCTTGAGGCCGAGCCAACTTGGTTGCCGTACCTGACATTGACTATCTGTGTCGTGAACATGTTCATATCCTCAAGTCCGTGTATCTGTGCGGCCAGAACGTATTCGGCGCCGATTGCGCCCCCAATCCGCACCATCTCCTCGTCGGCGACGTACCCGGCCATCTGGAAGTCGTGCTCCTCCAGTGCGGCCTGCATGACGGAGGTTCTGGGCAGTATGACGTGACCGCCGGCGTTCAGTATTTCTATCGCGAGTATCTGCGCCAGGGTCTCTGCGTCGTGGGCGATTCCCGCGTGGCCCTGCCTGGGCAAAGTAATTGTACTGTTGGTATTCCCCAGGTTGTGTGTCGGGTTGAAAACGCCGGCGACCGCATCGAAGTCGCCGCGTTCGGATACGGCCCCCTCGCCATAGTTGTGCAACGCCGCGCCGCCGACCACGGCCGTGTTCCTAAGCCCCACGGCGACACCGCCTCCGTGGATGATCCCGCCGCTTGCGCGGAAAACCCCGAAATTGAGCACGCCGCCGCCCAGCCAAGAGGTGGTGTTCCCGGAGTTAATCCCGCCGTGCATATAAAACGTCCCGGCGTTGCCCACGCCCCCGCCGCCGCCATCCGCCGTGTTTCCGGAAATCTCCCCGTAGTTCATGACGAAAGTCCCGCCGTCAAGTATGACCGCGCCTCCGCCGGCGCCGCGGGCGCTGTTCCTGGAAATTTCCCCGTAGTTCATTATCAGCGTCCCGCCGAAGTACACGAATACCCCGCCGCCGTTTCTGGCGGAACTGTTGCCGAAGATTTCCCCTCCGTTAAGGGTGAACATCCCGCCCGCGTTGACGCGGACCCCGCCGCCCTCGGTCTCGAATTCGGTGGAATCGTTCGCGTTGCCGGTGATTCTCGCCCCGGTGTTCATGACCAATGCGCCGCCGGTGTTCACCTCCACCACGGCCCTGTCGTTGTCGGTCGCGCCGCTAAGGGTGATGTTCCTGTCCAGCACGAGGGTCACGCCGGAGCCTACGGTAAAGATCGTCCCGTTCCCGTAAAGTCTTACGATGCGCATTGCGTCGCTGCCGCGCAGGGTGATGGTAAGGTCGCTCCTGCCGGTTGGCAGGGTCTGCGGGGTGAGCGTCTCGTTCCCGGTTATTTCTATCAGGTAATCGTGGCCGCTCTGCGCGGAATTCCGCAGCCAGGCAAGCTGCGCGGCGAGTCCGGTTCCCGGCGGGCGAATCGTGCGACGCGGCGCATCGCCTGCGATTTGGAAGGGGGTGATTGCCAGGCTGGGGAGTTCCGAGGTGTCCCGGCCCATCGCCTCGACAATGTTTCCGGCCATCGATGGCAGGAAGCCGCGCACCTCCCCGATGTTGCGGTATGTGCGCCAGTATCCGGCCACCTGTTTGAACGTCTCGACGTTGATTACCGTGGCGATCACCAGGTTCCTGCCCCCAAGCCTGCGTATCTGGCCGGAAAGAACGTAGTCGGCCCTGAGCATGTGGCCTATGCCCTGAATCGTGTCGGAATCGGTCAGGCCGGAAAGCTGGAAGTAATGCTCTGCGAACACTTCCTCAAGGATGGCGGTGCGCGGGAGTACCGAGAAGGTTCCCAGGCGCGTTATTTCCTCGGAAATCAGGGTGGCGATGGTCTCGCCTTCGCCGGCCGCGCCGCCGGTGAAGGGCAGGATCCCCAGCGTGGGCCTTCGCTCCAAGCCTATATGCGCGGACGCAAAGGCGGCGCAGACCGCAAGCAAGACGGCGGCAGACAGTATTCTTTTCATGGAACCTCCTTAATTTACGCCCCTATCGTGAACAGCATATCATGATATCGCCACAAGTGTCAATCAGCCCGAGTTCCCTCACTTTCTCCCGACAATATCCCAAAGCTCTTCTGGCTTGTCGATTATCTGCGCCGCACCCGACTCTTGCAGAGTAGCCCGGGAGCGAAAGCCCCAGGTGACACCCAGCGGAAAGCAGCCGGAGTTCAGCGCCGTTTCCATGTCAACTTCGGAATCGCCCACAAAAATCGTTTCGTGGGGGTTTTTCCCCATCTCGGCAAGCATCTCCCAAGCCGCCGCAGGGTCGGGTTTGGGGGCGATGCCTGGGCGCAGCCCGCAGATTGCGTCAAAGACAAGCGGCGAAAAAAAGTCGTGCATAACCCGGTGCAGGGTCGCATCGACTTTGTTGCTGAGAACGGCGATTTTTATTTTTCGGGATTTAAGTTCAGTCAGCAGTTCCCGAATGCCGGGGTAGGCTTTGGAAAGGCTTTTTTCCGCGGGTTGTTCCTCCATTAACTTGGCGGCGCAAGCCCCAACCTTTTGGGCGTTTTCATCGGTTCGCGCCCCTTCCGGCAGGGCAAAGGCCGCCGTCTTCACGAGACCCCAGCCCACCTTGCTACGGTATTCCTCCGTTTGCAAAATGGGAAAACCATGCATGTCAAGGGCTTGGTTCATCGCGGCGGCGATATCCTCCAGCGTGTCAATCAGCGTGCCGTCACAGTCAAAAATGACGCTCTTGTACTTCGTGTTCATGTCGTTTGCTCCTTTGCGTTTCTTAGTTTGCGTAACTCAAAAAATATCATCGTGCCGGTAATAAACAGCGCAATTGTGTCGGAAACTGGCGCGGCGGCGATAACTCCCCACAGTCCCCAGCTCCTGCCAAAAATGAATATAAGTGGAACAAGAAGAAGGCACTGTCGCAACAACGCCAGAAATATCGATATTTTCGGGCGGCCCGTTACCACGAAAAATGTCGTCGATATTATCAGGAACGCCGCCGTTGGCAGCAGCAGGAACATGATTCGCATGGAGCGCGGGGCGAAGTACATCAACACGGGATCGCCGTTCGACACGAACATTCCCACAAGCTGCGACGGGAACAACATGGTTACGATAAACCCAATGGTGCAAACCACCGTGCCGGCGGCAACCGCCAACAGGTAAGTACGCATAACGCGGTTGAACTTCTTGGCCCCGTAGTTGTAACCAAGCAAAGGCTGCGCCCCTTGGTTGATCCCGAAAATCGGCATAAGAATAAGCATGTGAATAACGCCGACAATATTCTGCCCAGCAAGCGCAATGTCGCCGCCGTTAGCGACCCCAAGGGCGGTCGCGCCGTACCAGCCCATGCTAAGGTTGTACAAAAGCTGCACCGCGGACATGGTAATTTGAAACAGAAAATGCGCGGAACCAAATGACACGATTTGCAACACGATAGCCAGTGACGGCTTGAACGTTTTCAGGTTGAGCCTAACGCCCGCCTTTTTCCCCAGACAGAACCGCAGTATCCACACCATCGAAACGCCCTGTGCAACAACGGTCGCCCAGCCCGCGCCTTCTACGCCCCAATCAAAAACCAGAATGAAAAGCGCGTCAAAAACGATGTTAAGAACCGCGCCAATAAGCAGGGCAATCATGGTGATGATGGGAAAACCCTGCGCCCTGGTGCAGTGGGAAAGACCAAAGGACAGCAGGCCAAACACCGAGGCAAACAGAATGACGCGGAAGTAACCGCGGGCATACCCTAGGGCCTCGCTGCCTTCCGGTGCGCCCATCAGGGAAAGAATCGGCTCCAGAAAAATTATGCCCAGAACCGTCATCAGAATGCCGGTGCCAAGGAGCAGGAAGAAACAATGGGCCAGCGCGTTTTCCGCATCCTGCTTTCGGCCCTGGCCCAAACGCATGGAAATCATGTTCGCCGCGCCTATGCCGAAAAGCATGGCAAAGGCCAGCGAGACCGTCATCAGGGGCAGCACTAGCGAGAGACCGCCAAGGGCCATTTCACCCACGGCCTGTCCTATAAAGATGCGATCAACGACGTTGTACAGTGCGCTGACCAGCATTCCGGTTATGGCGGGAATGGAAAAACGCAGAAGGAGTTTGCCTATGGGTTCGGTGCCCAAGCGGTCTGCGGCGGGGTTATGCAGGTTGTTTGCGGTCGGCGCTTCGGCCTTTGTTTCTGGCATGATTTTAACTAGTCGGCTTCCGGGGCAGGTGTTTCATCCTCGCGAAAATCACAGTCGCAGGAGAAGTCGCATATAGCTTCGGCGGCATTACCGCAGGCAAAGGTATCGCAGTCATCATCCTCGCACATGCATACCAAAATAAATTCCCCAGACCAGCCGTAGGGGGTAAAAAACCTCACGAAACGCACTCGGGCGGGATAATCAGGCAATTCCTGTCCGTAGTAGCTGAACCGTTCCAAGTCCAGATCCGCCCTTGGCTCGAAAGAGATGCTGCCTCCCTGGGCCAGCGTAAATTCCCCAGTTTGATAAAACTTGAACGTTACAGATCGGTCGGAATTGTTGGTAATCACGGTGTCATCCCAACCCCCAAAAAACCCGCAACCACAAGAAGCCAACAGGAAAACCACGACAAGGCAGAAAGCCGCTCTTTTCACAACCATGACAACCCCTTGTTTCCCATATTACGCTTTATAGGGAAACAAGGTCAATTGTCCTTTGGGAACCGCTGATTAAAGCGGAATTCAGCGGTTCCCGCGGACTTTCCTTAGCAATGTTTACATAATCGGGCAAAGACCTCTTGACATTTCGCCCCGCATTATGGTAATGTTTGTACAGGGAGCCTTTCGAAACTGGATCGTGGTTTTTGGAGGTTCCCTTTTAACAAGGGGAAGCAGCAAAGCCTTTCTGCAGATGTTTTGTTCGTTGCCTAAATCTATTTCCCTGCTTGCTTTTAATGACTCAGGAGTAACGCTATGACGGTAAAAACCATTTTCGAGACCGCCAAGGATTCCGACAGCCGGCTTAAAGCCCTTCCTGCGGAAGAAAGGACATTGGCGGCAAAACACGGCCTTGCCTGCACTATACGCATGGACAAGTCGCAGACGTTCCAGTGCGTGCAGGGTTTCGGCGGCGCGCTTACGGAGTCCTCCGGTTATGTGCTTTCGCTGATCCCGGCGGAAAAACGGCAAGAGGTCATGGAAGCGTATTTTTCCCCGAAAACCGGGAACGGGTATACTTTTGCCAGAACCCACCTTAACAGTTGCGATTTCTCGCTGGAAAACTGGGCCTGCGTCGAAAACGCCGACGAGACGCTTGAATCGTTTTCGATGGATCGAACCGACAAGTATATCACCCCGATTGTCAAACAGGCGCAGGACTGCATGGGCGGGGGGCTGAAACTTTTTGTCTCGCCATGGTCGCCCCCGGCTTGGATGAAGGACAGCGGCGAAATGAACCATGGCGGCAAATTGCTGAAAAAGTATTATCCGCTTTGGGCTGCGTATTTTGCGCGTTTCATTGACGAAATGAAAACCCGCGGTATAGACACCTGGGCCGTTTCCGTGCAGAACGAGCCTGCGGCAAAGCAGACGTGGGATTCTTGTCTGTGGACCGCGGCGGAGGAAGGCGAATTTGTCGTCCAAAACCTTGGGCCCGCACTGGAAAAATATGTCACGGCTTCGGGCAATAAGATAAAGATTTTTGTCTGGGATCATAACCGCGACTTTTTGTGGGAACGTTTTTCGGAATCGATGGCCGTTCCTGGTGCGGACAAGTACATCGACGGTGCTGCTTTTCACTGGTATTCGGGCGACCAATACGATCATGTCGCAAAAGTGTCAAAGGCATTCCCGAACAAGGAGCTATTCTTTACGGAAGGATGCGTCGAAGGCGGCCCGCGGCCCGGCGCATGGTTCCCCGGCGAGCGTTATGCGCACAATATTATCAACGATCTTAACCACGGGTGCACGGCGTGGATCGACTGGAACATCGCCCTGGACATGCAGGGCGGGCCAAACCATGTGGGCAATTTCTGCGATGCGCCGGTTCTGGTTGACACGGCTGGAGGCAAGGTGCAATACCAGAGTTCGTATTACTACATCGGGCATTTCAGCAGGTTTATCAAACCGCAGGCTTTGCGCATAGGTTGCGCGGTGGATTCGTACATGACCCCGGCCACGGTTGACGGTAAGATGGGCAACATGATGGAATGCTGCGCATTCAAGAACGATGACGGCTCTTTGGTTTTAGTCGTGATGAACCGCACCGAGGCCGACATGGTGTACGAGCTTTGCGACAGTGGTGCGGGCGGTACGGCGACGGTTTTACGGTGTCCGCCCCGCGGAATTCAGACGCTGGTGATAAGCGACTGACACTAAAAGTTGTTCCGGGTAACGCATGGAGTTGATTGGGCTTTGTGAACTTATAACTATCGACGACAACGAGGCCGTTCCGAAATACAAGCAGCTTCAGACCGAGATAGAAAGACTCATTGCCGAAAACGTGCTCAAAGTCAACTCCCGCCTACCCGGCGAAAACGAGTTCTTTAGCCAGCTGGGGCTTTCGCGTACCACGATTAGGAAAGCCCTGCTGGAACTTGAAAAGGCACATCTGATATACCGCGTGCAGGGGCAGGGAACTTTCGTGGGAAGCAAACCCACCACTTCTGAAAACGGGAAAAGCGTCCAACCTGGAAAGTACAAGCATGTTATCGGGGTGGTCTTGCCGAATATCACCAACGAAATTTATCCGTTCATTATAAATGGCATAGAGCAGACCTTGCAGTCCAAACACGTCTGCGTTTTCTCCGCAAACTCTGGCGGGGTTCGGGACAAGGAAGTGCGGATAATTAACGAAATGCTCAACAACTCGGTTGACGGTCTTATTATAGAGCCGCTGTACCCAGGTGTTGGCGACAAAGATATGCGTGTGGTTTCGTTGCTTGAAAGCCTTGCCGTTCCCGTGGTGCTGATTAACAACGATATTCCCACATTTGAATGTTCGAAGGTAATGCAAGACGATGAATGTGGGGGCAGGCTCATCACCAAGCATTTTCTGGAGCATGGTCATAGGCGCATCGCATATATTTACCACGACGGTATAAGCGCCGCCTTTGAACGACGAAGGGGATATCGCGCGGCCCTCGCCGCGGCTGGCATTGAACATGATCCGAGGCTGGAAATAGCATACAACGACGAACAGGGGATTGTGTATCCGGGTTATGTGCTTACCAAAAAGTTACTCTTGGATCAAGAACTGGGAGTTACGGGGATTTTCTATTTTAACGACGATCTTGCCCTTCAAGGTCTGGCGGCAGTGCGAAGTCTGGACATGGATATCCCCCGCGACGTTTCTATCGCCGGCTATGACGACATTCCGCGCTCCCGCCTTGCGGGGATAAGCCTTACCAGCGTCTCGCACCCCAAGACGTTGCTGGGTACCATGGCCGCGTTATTGCTTCTTGAGCAATTTGAGCAAACGCAATTGCAAGACGACAAGCCCATTTATCAGAGGATAACCATGCACCCCTCGATATTGGCTCGCAGCACAGTGGGGCCGCCCGCATGGTTGTCGGATACCTTGTAGTCACTGCCGATACGAATCCATAACCGTTGCCCTGCTCTCATCGAAACCAGCAATGGTTCCCCTATCAAGTTTCCACGCTGATAAGGGGAACCCCTTGCAAAATTGAAATTTTGCAAGAACTCTAATAAGCCACCGCCATCGCCGCCCTGTTCCGATTCAGCAACTCCGTCTGCCTGGCCTGCAAACGCTCAAAGCCCTGAGCCAATTTGAAGGCCTGAAAACTGTCCCATATCTGGTCGAATTCCGCGTCCGAACCCGCAAGAATCAGCCTTGGCAAATCCGTGCCCCAGCGCCGGGCTATGTTGTCGTAAATAATGGCATAGGCACTGCCTGGTTCCATGTCAAGCCTGTCGTACAGGGCGAACGATGTAACAAAAGGACGCGTCCACAACTGCGGCTGCTCCAAAGCCGGGGACATTTCCTGCGGGAACTGGTAAGTCCAGGGCGAGTTCATCATCATCCAGTAGGTGTACTGAACGCCAATCTCGATTTCCTGCCGGTTTTTGTCGAACTGATCCATCTCGGCGATATAGGGCAGAAGGGTCGGCACCCCGTCAACCCATGTAAAAGTAGGCTCGATGCCGAAAGGATTGTCCTCTGGGACGCCAAAGAAAAGGGTCATCTGGCCTTCCTCGCTCATAAGGTAGCTCATGAACTGAATGGCGCGGGCCCTGTCCCTAACGTTCCGCGAAATCAGCGTCAAAGTCCAGCCCGAAATTCCGCCGGAGGGTAGCGTGTGGGGTTCGCCAAGGAAGTTCCTGGGGCCGTCAACTGCGATGTAGATCGTGTTCGGGTCGATGGCGAAACGCGCGTGTTGCGCAGCCTGCATGTCCCAGTTCTGGTAAAGCATGGCGAAAAAGCGGCCCTGTGCGGCTAGTTCCTCGATCTGGGAACGGTTGTTAACGAACACGTCCATGGGGATAAGCCCCTCGGATGCGGCTTGGCGGAAAGTCCTGAGCCACTCCACATAGTCGGGGAAATTGGGGCCAAGATCGGGGTCATAGAACCTGCCATCCTCGGTTGTCCGCGGCATTGCCAGAAAGTTCAGCAGGTAGGTTTGCAAAGTGTTGTTGCCCGTCGCGCCGAATTCGCCGAAAGTCAGCGGGATAAGCGGCTGGCCGCCGACCGTGGGGAACATCTCCCTTGCCGCGCGCAGTGCGTTCAGAAAGCCTTCGGGCGTGGTCATGTCCGGGCTGCCGATGGCCTCGTAAATGTCCTTGCGAACAAGAAAGGTTTGGTTCGATGTGAGCCGTCCGGCGAACTGTTCGATGTCGCGGGCTGTAAATGACGCGTTGGGGTAACCGTAGGTATTGCCATCGGTGTGGGCATACCATGCCAGCCTTTCCGGGTTCGCCACCGTGAAAAAGAACGGGTCGTACAATTCCGCCAATTCGTTCAGCGCATAAAGCATACCCGCATCCGTCATCATTGGGATTTGACCCTGCCAGAAACCCAGCGTGATAAAGTCCGGGAGCGCGTTGCCCGCAATCATCGTGTTAAGACGCTCTTCCTCCAGCCCCCCCGCCGGCACGATAAAGCGGATATCCACGCCCGTCTTTGCGGTTATGTACCGCGACACCCGGCTATTGCCCCATTGCCTGGCGAACCAGCCAAAGTGGACATACCAGTCAAACCTGATTGGTTTGTCGGCGTTCAACGTCCAACCCGGAACGTCCGCCGAGGTCGAAGGCACCGCAGGAATAAAAGTTTCCCTCCTGCACGAAACCAGCGATGCCACCATGATGGCGGCGACCAATGCCAGAATTACGCTTTTTTTCATAAATCACTCCTCTCCAATCACACCTTAACTTTGTCGCAGGATCGACGATCCCGGTAGCAGTGGCTTATCCCTTAATCGCCCCGATCATAACGCCCTTGACGAAGTAGCGTTGCAGGAACGGATAAATGCAGATAATCGGCGCGGTTGTTACCACCATAGTCGCAAGCTGAACCGACAACGCGGTTACCGCCTGAGCCGCAACCCCCGCCGGCAATCCCACGACCGTCCTCGCCGCGTCCGCGCCCGACACCACGCGGAACAGGAACGTTTGAATCGGTTCCAGATTGGGATCCATGATGAACATTACCCCCGCAAAGAAGTCGTTCCAGTGGCCAACGCCGCTGAACAGGGTAATCGTCGCTATGACTGGCATCGACAGTGGCAGTATAATCCTGATAAAAATGAAAAAGTCGTTCGCCCCGTCCAGCTTTGCCGATTCCTCCAGACTCGCCGGCATTTCCCGGAAGAAAGTCATAAAAATGATGCAGAAGAAGAAGTTGAACATTGCCGGTATGATGTACACAAGAAATGTGTCGAACAGCCCAATGGTGCGAAGCAGTATGAAGTACGGGATAAGGCCGCCGCCAAAGAACATCGTTATCGTGCCCATGGTCAGGTAAAACTTGCTGCCCATTATGTACCTTTTCGAAAAGGCGTAGGCGACCATGGACGTAAAGAACACGCCCGTCACGGTACCGATAATCGTGCGCATAATGGTGATAAAGAACGCCCGCATTATCGCCGGGTTCATGAACACGACGCGGTAACTTTCCAACGAGAACTGCCGCGGCCAAAGGTATATACCCCCCAACATCGCATCCTGTGCGTCGTTGAACGATATAACCGTAACGTTCCACACCGGGTACAGGATTAGGATGCAGATTATGACCATCCCAAGCTCTATGAGGAAGTCGCCAGGGCTAAAACGTTTTCTCGAAACCCGATGTATGACAAAGACGAAAACAACAACCGCCGCCGCTATAAACAAAAATATGCCAAGGCCAAATTGATAATCCATGCGAGCCTCCTATAAAAGCGCCGTGCCGTTGATTTTCTTTATCACCTGATTCGCCCCGAAAAGAAGGCCAAAGGCAATAACCGACCTGAACAAACCGATGGCGGCGGCATAGGAGAACCTCATGCCTTGCATGGCCACATGGTAGACGTATATGTCCAGAACATTGCTGCGGGGTGCGTTAAGCGGGTTCCACAGAACAAGGATCTGCTCGAAATTCGAGTTGAACAGCGCGCCAATCGCAAGAATGAAAAGAATCGTAATCGTCCCGCTTATGCAAGGCAGGGTAAGCGACCACATCCGCCTGAAGCGCCCAACGCCGTCGAGTTCCGCGGCCTCGTACATTTCCTGGTCGATGCTGGAAATGGCGGCGATGTAGATAATCGCCGACCAGCCAAGTTCCTTCCATATGTTCGAGATGGTTATGATGCCCCAAAAGTATTGGGGAAAGGCGAGGTAGGCGATTCCCTGATCCAGCACGCCCAACCTGATCAAAAACTCGTTGACAAAACCGGTCTCGGAAAGCCAGGTGGTAAGAATACCGCCCAAAACAACCCAAGAGATGAAGTGGGGCAGATAGGAAATGGTCTGTATGGCCCTTTTGAAACGCACCGAACGCAACTCGTTAAGGAACAGCGCGAACACAATGGGTAGCGGAAAGATGATGAATAGCCGCAGAAGGCTTATACCCAAGGTGTTTGTGATGACGGTTGCGAATTGGGGATCCTGCACGAATGCGACGAAATGCCCGAACCCTCCGTACGGTGCCCATGGCGACTGAAGGAAGCTAAGGCTAAAGATGTTGTCAACAACCCTGAAGTTCTCTTTGAAGGCGATCAAAAGACCGTACATGGGGGCGTAATTGAATACAAGCATCCAGGCAATCCCTAAAAGTGCCATTATCTGCAGGTATTTCTCGCGGCCGAGCCTTTTTAGAAAGGCCGATTTTGTTTTCAAAGGTTCCTCCTCGCGGTGGTGCCAGAATTTTCTCGATTTGCCCAAAAATCGCTTGACACGCTTCTAGAGTACATGTATTATGATTTTATGTCAAGTTGTATGGTACATTATTTTTCGGTCCGCACAAGACTCTGTATTGCGATTTTGTGCGCGGTGTCGGTTTTCGCCATTGCTTCCTGTGCCTCCGGCCCTGCTGGGCCTCCTAACGTTCACTACCAATTGGCGAGAGTATACATGGGCCAGCAGGCGATGATCCCTGGACAGAGTGGGGATTTTTGGACTGGCCTTACGGGAACCGTTGTTGCCACCTATCCGTGGGAAGGCGGCCCAGAGGATGCGACGGGCGTGTTTTTCCTTGCAGCGAACAACACCCACTTTTTCATTCGCGCCGAGATACAGGATGCGGCGCCGCAGCTTAGGCACCCAGATCTGGCGCCCGATCTGGCATGGAACGGGACTTCCATCCAGGTGTTCTTTGGCCCGAACGTGGCCCGCCGCGGCGAGCTTATCGCCAGCGATTCCGACCTGTCGCTTTGGGTGGTTCCAGGCGCAGACGGCGAGCCTGTGGTAAGGGTTTCGAGAGGTGGCCTTTTGAACGAAAGGCAGTTCAGTGCGGCCGTCGTCGAATGGACGGAAAGCTCCTATATAATCGAGGCGAGTTTTCCCTTGGCGGTGATGGGCATAAACAGGCCGCTTGTCGTGGATCAGGGTTTCCGTGCGGAATTTAGGATCAACCATGCGCCCATGTACCAGCCCCGTTCTGTCATCGTCAACTGGCGAACGTACACCGATGATGCGTGGAACAATCCCCTCGTCTGGTCTTATGGTCAGGTGGTGGCAAGGCCGTAATGTAAGGGCCGTAGAGTAGATCGTTGTTTGGAAAGCTGCCCTTGCGGGGTTCCGGTTTTGCGAGGGCATATTGATGAGATCTAGGGCGGCTGTTCCGAAGCCTGGCGTTTCGGGGCAGCCTCGATCGCTAGGGAGCCGCTGAATAAACCAGTGCTTACCTAGAATGGCGTTGGATTTTTTAGGAGAGGCAGTATGGCAATGAAAAAAGTAGTGGCTTTTCTGGTTTTGTTTTCCATCATCGTGGCGTTTGTCCAAGCCCAGGTGGTAACGACGGTTAGGGATGCGCAGGGTGGCTGGGAATTGCACGTTGACGGTCGCCGGTTCTTTGTGAAAGGCGTAAACTGGGCGATCAATCCGCCGGGGACGCACGGGGTATGGAGCCTGTGGAACGAAAGCGAGGATACGATCCGCCGGGTGATCGACACCGAGGCGCAGATGATGATCGCCGCCGGCGTGAACGCGATAAGGGTCGGGCCGGACATTCCCGCAAGATGGGTGGAGCACCTGTATTTCATGTGGGGGATCCACACGATAATCCATGACGTGTTCGGGCGCTGGGGTGTCTCCGTAAACGGTCGATACTACCGCCCCACCAACTTCTTTCTGCCGCACATTCGCGAGCAGTTGTTGCGCCAATCCCTGGAAATAGTCGAAAGGTACAGCGGCGTGCGCGGCGTGCTGATGTACATGTTCGGCGAGGCCAACGGCGACGGCCTTTACTGGTCTGGCGACGACGATCAGCCCGATATTATAGAACGTTTCGGGACAAACCCCGCATTGCGCAGGGGAAATGCCCTGTTCTCTTTGTTGGAAGAGGTGTTCAGTGCGGGTAAACAAATCGACCCCAACCGCCTTTTCGCCTTCGTGAACAACGACCTTGGCTGGCTTCCCGTAATCGCGAGCCAGGTTCCCAGCATGGACCTTCTTGCGGTGAACATGAACCGTGGCATAAGGGCCGGCCCCGACTTCTGGCGCGAGGCCGCCGCCGGGCTGGACAGGCCAATCGTGATCGCATCGATAGGCGTGGATGCCTGGAACTCCAGACTTGACCGCGAGGATCAGTTCCACCAAGCGGTGTACACGATTGCGCAGTGGGAAGATATCTACGCCAATGCCTACGGGCATGGTGCGTCGAACTCGCTGGGTGGCGTGGTGAACATGTGGACGGATATCTGGTACCTGAACGATCACTATTCATGGGAATTTGCGGGAGTACAGGACACCGAGGCGGTTTTCGAGAACTCCGGTTTTGCGTTTGACCATGTTCCGGGGCAACCGAACATAAACCCCGAATGGATGGGCATTACTGCGCAAGGGCCTCGCATCGTGGCCTCGAACATTCGCGAAAGGTTGCCCCGCGCGGCGTATTTCGCCCTACAGCAAATCTGGAGCGTTAACCCTTGGGATCTGCCCCCGGTGCCGGCTCAGGTAACGACGACGACGACCGTTAACGAGGACGGCGAAACCGTAACCGTTACCCAGACCGTTCCGGGAGCGGGCGTTTCCCCCGAGTTTCAGGCGCATTTTGCGAACATAGACTTGGGCCTGATCCTTGCCCGCGGACTGCAAGATTCCGCGCAGCCGCGTCCGGTCGCGCCTTTCTGGGGCATAAGGAACTCCTTTACCTTTACTTCGATGATGACCGGGCATGACGTGCGCGGTTATCTTGATAACGGCGGAAGGATATTCGATGCCTTTAGGGACAGGCCGCTTCCCCCTGCTCCTGGTGGTACCACTAGTTTGCCCGATTCCCCCGTTCCCGTTGGGCATCAGTTTGGTGCGATGCTTCATAGCACCTTCTATGGCATGGCGGATCTTAGAGCGGGCGGCCAGTTGGAGGGCGAGGTTACCGTCGCTATTAGGCATGACAGAGGCGCTCCGCCCCAAATGGAGGGCGGCCCTTCCTATGGCCCCATATGGTCTTTCGTCAACAGAACCCCCGAAATGGGTCTGGCCACGCGGCCTTTTGATCTGCATTCGGGTTGGTTCAGGTGGACGGGCTTTGGCGCGGAAGTGCACGGCTTCTACCACACGGGCCGGGGCGGCTGGATGGAACGCGGCGATTTCTTTAACTTCGCGCTGGAAGCCTGGGGTGCGCCGTATGTCGGCGATGAATGGAATTTCAAGGCCCCCTTGGGAGCGCAGTTTACGCACGGCTTTGGGTTAGGGCCGGACCAAGGGCTTTCGGTACTGGCCGGCCCCAGGCTTTTCGAAGGGGCAAGCCCCATGCTTATAGCCATGTGGAACCAAGATATTGCCCGCGGTGGCCACACTTTCAGGTATTCCGTTGCAGTAAGCCAGGAACTGAGCAGCTACGACATACAACGTAGTGAATTTTTGTGGCAGGAAGATGCCGAAACTAGGGCGGCTCTGTGGTTCTCTTGGGAACCCACGTTGACGGACACTTCCAGCCTTGTCGTGCAGGCCGGCGTTATGGGTGGCAACCTGCAGATGCTCGCCGGGGATCCTGTTCCTTGGCAAGCCCCGGTTAACGACACGTTATCCCAAGGCAAAATAGGCCTTATGGATACGCTTGCCTTTAAGGCGCGGATCGAATACTCCCCCATACAGCATTTTGGGTTCCTGCTGGAAGGTATCTATGCGGGCCTTGTGGCAAATACCAACTGGCACCCAAATGCCATTGGCACTTTGCTTGGGGATATCGGCATAGGAAACCGCATGGAGATAAAGGGCGGTCTAACGGGCAGTTACGGCAACTTTGCCATTGGCCTCAACGCTTTGTGGCGGCAGCCTCTTGCCGGTCCCGGCGGTAATTATTTGAATCCCGCTCCTGGTGTGATGGGGAATCCCTTTAGGGTGGGCGAAAATCGCGAGGCCCTGACGCTGGAGTTCATTTTTGCCTTTGACATGGAACCCGGCAGTTGGATATGGTGGTGGAACAACGTGGACACCGAGAATTCCTTTTTCGCTACGACCTTAGTGGCCCGCTACTCGATTTTCGAGGGGGCAACGGATCCTGGTTTTGTGGATCTGGGCCCTGTGGGTGGTGATGGCTGGAATACGGTTGTTGACGGCTCTCTTGCCTTTATGCCGTATGGCTTTGGCAGGACCTATGGAAATTACAGCATCGACTGGCGCAAATTTTTCAACCCCAATAACGACCTCCGTTTCGTCAACACGCTTTCGTTTACTAGGGGTCATCCCAACAATGGCCATTGGTTTTCCCCCGAGGAAAGGCGGGAAACCATATCTGGTTGGTCTAACACTTTTCAGATGCGCTACAGGCGATTCATTGCCGGGGCCACGGTTGTCAGAAACCTTTGGGGTACTGGCTATGCCATGGATCATAACATGACCCATCCCTGGCGTTGGCACACGGAATTCGCTTTCTCCTTTGACCCCAGGCCGAGTCTGATGACATCGGCGAACCGGATAGGCATCAGGTGGAATGGCGTTACCCGCGATGAGCATTCTCATTTTTACGGTATCCTTGGTGCGGTGGACACCAACGAACTGGTGTTCTTCTTTAACATAACTTTCTAGGGGGCGGAATGGCTGTAAAACGGTTTGCGTTGGGATGCGTGGTTATGGTAGTTTCGATGAGCTTTTTGCTTGCCTCTTGTGGGCCTGGTGGTGACCCGGTGGAAACTGGACACTGGTATTTTGATGGGGGGCTTCCGCCCAATCCTAATGCGCCTCCCGTGGCCCCTGGGGACATCACTGGCCCAAGGGGTTGGGAGAACAGGCTTGGTCAGTGGGAACTTGTGTGGCACGATGAATTTACCGGCGGCACAGGCGACAACTTTCACAATGGCCTGAACCTGAACAACTGGAACATCGACACTGGTACTGGTGCGCAGTTTGGTCTGGCAGGTTGGGGTAACCAAGAGTTGCAGTATTACAGTCAAAGCGCAGACAATCTGAGGGTAGAAAACGGAATGCTTATCCTCGAGGCGCGCAATGATGGGCGTACTGGTACTTGGTGGCAGCATGGGGGCGGGGGATCGATGGTGCAGAGCCACAGGCCCTTTACTTCCGCCAAGGTTACCTCGGGGGGAACCAGATCCAGCAATACTTATTGCACCTTGCCCGATTGCGTTGGACGACATGACTGCACCGGGTGTACTCTGCCGGAAAGATTCAGCATTTCCGAAGGATTTATCGAAGCGCGTATAAGGGCCCCCCGGGGGGTAGGTTTCTGGCCCGCCTTTTGGACACTGGGCACGAATTCCAACCGCTATGGCACTGGTGGCCCTGGGGCGCATGTGGGCTGGCCTTCCAGCGGCGAAATCGACATCATGGAAATGCAGGGCGGTCGTGAATACAGACATATTTCGACAATTCACCATGGCACACGATACCCCGATCGGCGCTGGTTTCCCGGCAGGGCTATTGATGTTCGAACCCTTAACCTGCCAAGTGGCGTGGATATGGCCAGTCATTTTCATGTTTATGGTGTGCGATGGGATGCGAACACCATGCATTTTTACTTCAATGGCTACAACTGGTTTACCATCGATCTTCGTCTCTTGCAGGGTGGCGAGTTTGCAAATGCCGAAGCCTTTACCCACCATCTGGGCCAGTTCATAAACCTTAACTTGGCGATAGGCGGCAATTTCATAGCTGGAGTGGCACCCGAGGCTTCGTTGTTTGCCGCCGATGCCCCATTTGAAAATCGCAGTCTTATGGTGGACTGGGTGCGCGTGTACAGGAAAATCGGCGGGGACAGTGTCGTCCGCGTTAACGGAGAGATAGTTCCCTGATTTTTTGGAGTGGCAGGGAAAGTTTTTGGTGTGGGTTTTGGAGGCAACGTGATTAACAAACGGTTTCCAGCATTGGGATGCGTGGCCCTGACAGTTACATTGACTCTTCTCGTCTCATGCGCCGGACACGAGGTCTCTCCCCATCCCCCCGCCCCTCCCATGAGTGTTCCGGGGCCTACCCCGCATGTAAACTATGACGCACACCCCGTTCCGCGGGGATGGGAAGACAGGCAAGGTCAGTGGGAACTTGTGTGGCGCGACGAATTCGCCGGCGGCACCGGCGACAACTTTCACAACGGCCTGAACTTGGACAACTGGAATATCGACACCGGCACCGCCGCGCAATTCGGTACCGAAGGCAGCGGAATGCCTTTCGGTCTGGCGGGCTGGGGCAACTACGAACTGCAGTACTATACCAGAAGCGAAAACAATGTCAGGGTGCGGGACGGCATGCTTATTCTGGAAGCGCGCAATGACGGGCATGCCGGAACTTGGTGGTCGCACTATCCCCCTCCCGCGGGAATTGTGCAAAGGGCAATGCCGTTTACCTCCGCCAAGGTTACCACCGGGGGAACCAGGGCCAGCAATACCTATTGCCCCGATCCGGACTGTGTCGGACATCCCGATTGCGCCGAATGTATCTTGCCCGAAAGGTTCAGCATATCCGAAGGCTTTATCGAGGCACGCATAAGAACCCCCCGGGGGGTGGGCTTCTGGCCGGCGTTTTGGACGATGGGCACGAATTCCAACCGCTACGGCAACGGCGGTCCAGATGCGCATGTCGGCTGGCCCCGCAGTGGCGAGATTGACATAATGGAAATGCGGGGCGGGCAGGAATACCTGCACCTTTCGACAATCCACCACGGCATGAGCTTCCCATACCAACGGTGGTTCCCCGGCGATACCCTTGATGTGCGAACCGTCTTGCCGCGAAACAGGGACATGTCCAGCGATTTTCACGTTTACGGGGTGCGTTGGGATGCAGACACCATGCATTTTTACTTCAACGGTTATAACTGGTTCACCATCGACCTGAACAGATTGCATGGTGGCCCGAACGCGAACGCTGCGGCTTTTACTGCGGCTACGGGTCAGTTCATAAATCTAAACTTGGCCGTGGGTGGTCATTTCATACAAGGGGCGAGTCCGCCAGCTTCGTTGTTTGACGCTAACGCCCCTTTCGAGGATCGCAGTCTTATGGTGGATTGGGTTCGGGTGTACAGAAAAGCCGGAGGGGCTGGCACCGTGCGTATTCGCGGTGAAGTGGTTCCCTGAGATTTATAACGATTGGTTTTGGAGGCAAAATGATTAACAAGCGGTTTTCGTCTTTTGGTTGCGTGGCACTGGCAATTGCGCTGGGCTTTCTCGTTGTGGCATGTCGAGGCGATGCCGAAACAAGGCCCACTCATGTAACTATTCCGTTCCCCGAACCGGGCTGGTCTTTACCACCCGCCGCTCCTTGGCTTGCCGATTGGTCCCTTCCTTCGGTGAACATCCCCCCGGTGGGCTGGGAGGACAGGGGCGACGAATGGCGGCTTGTATGGCATGACGAATTCGAAGGCGACGAGCTTAATCTTGCAAAATGGACGCCCGATACCGGCACTGGCTGGCAGTATGGTCTGCATGGCTGGGGCAACAACGAGCGGCAGTACTACAGCCCGAACAACGTAAGGGTGGAAGGCGGATACCTCATTCTTGAGGCGCGGGATGACGGGCGGGCTGGCAATCCCTTTACCTCCGCCAAACTTACCACCGGCGGCAATATGAGCAGCATCTCCTATGGCAGCGTGTATACCCCGGAAAGATTTGCGATAACGCAAGGCTTCATCGAAGGACGCATGAGAGCCCCCCGGGGGGTAGGTTTCTGGCCCGCTTTCTGGACGCTGGGTACGACAGTGAATCGCTTTGGTCATACCGGCGAGGCTGGCTACACGAACTGGCCGCGCAGTGGCGAGATTGACATTATGGAAATACGCGGCGGCGAGGAGCACCTTAGATTCATGTCCACGATTCACCACGGTATGGGGTATCCCGCCGCGCGTTGGTTCCCTGGTGCGTCCATGTGGTTCGATGGCAGGGACGAACCGATTGGGGTGGGCGGTGGCCATATCGCCGCTGGCCGGGTAATCCGCAGAACGCCAATAACAATGCCCGATGGCGTTGATCTTGCCAACGAATTCCACGTCTACGGCATGCGCTGGGACGAGAATTACATAGATTTCTATTTCAACGGCGTGAACTGGATGTCCATTAGTCTGCGCCACCTGCAAGGCGGCAACGACGCAAACCCCGAATCTTTTACCGCGCTGACCGGCCAACTGATAAACCTTAATTTGGCGGTTGGCGGCAACTTCATAGGCGGGGAAACTCCGGATGCGTCGCTCTTTGCGGAGGGCGCCCCATGGGAAACCCGCAGTCTGACAATCGACTGGGTGCGGGTGCACGAAAGGGCCAGGTAACTGGTCGGAACGGATAACGGATAAGGAGAGACGATGACCGTAAAACGATTTTCTGTATCTGGTGTGGCATTGGTGCTTGCCGGGCTTCTTGCTCTGGTTTTTGCCGCTTGTCCCACCGATGACGGGGAGCAGACATTCCAGATTACAAGACTCCCCAGTACGGGCGGTAGTTTTGAAGTCGCGGCAGAGGCGATAGCGGGTTCGAGGGTAACGCTTACCGCCGCCCCGAATCAAGGTTACGAGCACTACATGTGGGGCTTTATCCCGGACACTGTGGTTCCAGCCCGCATTGGTACAAGCAGTGCCTGGGAGTTTACCATGCCGGCATCCAACGTCATCATTCATGCGGAATTCAGGCAGGAAGATGGCGAGGTTCTTCCCGGCGATGAATTCGCCATTAACAGGGGAGCCGTTACCGGCGACGGCGACTTTGTGGTTGTCCCCCGGGCTGAAGTCGGCGATACGATAACGCTGACGGCCATTCCGGGTGACGACAATGTGCTGCAAAGGTGGATAATGAATCCCGCCTCGATAATTCCCCAACACCTTGCTGGCAATGTCTGGGTATTTGAAATGCCGCCGACCAGCGTTACCGTTGGGGCCGTGTTTATGAGCGTCTGGGGTGGTGCGGTTCCAGGCCATATCGGCACAGAACCTGTGCCAGGCTACCCAGAGGGAACGTTCCCTGCGCCCCGCGGTTGGGAAAACAGGGCCGACCAATGGCGGCTTGTCTGGAACGATGAATTCGAAGGTACCGAACTGAACCCGGAGAGGTGGAACATAGATACTGGTGTTGGATCGCAGTTGGGCATTCCTGGCTGGGGCAATGCGGAACTTCAGTACTACCGCACGGAAAACGTAAGGGTTCAGAACGGGATGCTCATCATTGAAGCTGGCAACCAGCCGCACGGGGCGGGTGGACAAAGAAGGGAGTTCACATCCGGTAAAATTGTAACAGGGGCTACCAGAGCCAGCCCTGGTTACGGCGGCGCATACCTTCCGCAAACGTTTGCGATATCGCAGGGCTTTATCGAGGCCAGCATGAGATCCCCCCGGGGGACTGGTTTCTGGCCGGCGTTCTGGACGCTGGGCACGAATATCAACGTGTACGATGCACAGGGAACTAATCTGTTGCCGCAAAGAAACTGGCCGTACAGCGGCGAGATTGACATCATGGAAATCCGCGGGCATGAGGCTGGCCACGATACAGGCCCCAGGTTCATGGCGACGATCCACCACGGCATTGCATATCCGGCGCAACGATGGTTCCCTGGCGCGTCCATGTGGTTCGATGGCAGAGATGAGCCAATCGGAATTGGGCAGCACCATGTAGATGCAGGCAGGGTTGTCCGCAGAACCCCGGTAGTCCTGCCGGACGGCGTGGATCTTGCGAACGAGTTCCATGTCTACGGGGTTCGCTGGGATGACGAATGGATGGACTTTTACTTCAACGGCGTTAACTGGGTGTCCATTAACCTGCGAAACCTTCAGGGTGGGCCGTATGCAAACCCCGAAGCCTTTACCGCGTTGCATGGTCAGTTCATAAACATCAATTTGGCCATTGGCGGCAATTTCCTTCCGGTGGCTTACAGAGCGCCGAATCCCGAATCCTTTGCACCGGGGGCCCCTTGGGAGGAGCGCAGTCTGAGCGTGGAATGGGTGCGCGTGCATGAGAGGGTCAGATGAACGACACAACGAATGACATGATATACAGGAGGACAAAGATGAAAACAAGATGGATTGTGCTGGCGGCTGCCGTCGCACTCATCATGGTTGGCGGATGCGCCACCGGGACGATTCACAGGGAACCGTTCATAACCGGTGGAACATTGGTGTGGTACGACAATTTCGACGGCGACGAGCTGGATCGTACAAGGTGGAACATAGACACCGGTACCGGTTCGCAGTTCGGCCTTACCGGCTGGGGCAATTACGAGTCGCAGTTCTACCGGCCCGAAAACGTCTTTGTGCAGGACGGAATGCTGGTTCTTGAAGTGCGCAACGACGGTTATGCCGGAATGCCCTTTACGTCCGGCAAGGTTACCACCGGCGGAACCATTACCCATGACGGTGTGATCTATCCACAAAGGTTCGCCGTAATGCCTGGTTCCAGGGTCGAGGCGCGGATTAAAAGCACCCGGGGTGTAGGTCTGTGGCCGGCGTTCTGGATGCTCGGGACAACCTCGAACCAGTTCGGTGATAACCGCGGCGTAGTTCACGGTTGGCCCCGCGCCGGCGAGATCGACATTCTGGAGATTCGCGGCGGCAACGAGCACAGGCTTTACGGCACCATCCATTACGGCCCGTACTGGCCGTTAAACCGGCATGACGGCCAGTTTATCGACCTGCCGACAAGCATGGCCGATGAATGGAACGTGTTCGGCGTTACTTGGGACAGGGATACCCTGCACTTCCTGCTTAACGGCGAGGTCTGGCACACGATGTGCCTAAGAACCAAGCAGCAGGAATGGGCGCGCTCTTTTATAAGGGAGGCGTTTAGCGCCAGAACTGGCTTTTTTATCAACATCAATGTCGCGGTCGGCGGCAACTTCATAGGCATGACGTTGCCCGATCCCGAGCTGTTTGACGAGGATACCCCGGTAGAAGACCGCAGGTTGCTCGTTGACTGGATCAGGGTTTACGCACCGTAACACAAAAGGGCTGCGTTGCGGCCCTGTGTTGCAGAGTGAATACACATGCTAAGGAGAGAGATATTATGATGAAACGGTTTGTAACGGCGGCTGGGATTGCCGCCGCTCTGGTTACGGTTTTGGTGTTTTTTGCCGCTTGCGGTACAGGCCAGCGAGCCGCCCCGCGGCCGACCATCATACCGCCCACCGACATCAATCCGGTGATGTTTGACGATTTTAACCACGCCATTGCTTCGCCCTTGAACGGGCATAACGGGCAATGGGGCAACGACATGATTCACCTGAATGGCTTGGGGTACTGGTTTGGTGGTGTAAGTTCCGAGTCCATGGTGCTTCTGGAGCCGTACCACGGCGTTCACGTTCGCGTCGCGACTTTTGGCTTGGCGGCTTCCGCGAACAGTTGGGGCAGAATCTTTCAGAACAGGGAAGGGATTCCGGCCCCGTTGGGCGCACCTGCGGCCATTGGGGTCAGGTTCATGGCCCGCGAAGCCAGCGAGCATTTTGTCGGCGCTTACTGGGCGCTTTATGTTCGCGCAGGTCGAGGGGCCGGGGGGCCTCCCGCGGGCTTGCTGTTTCAGATAACCGAGCAGAACGAGTGGCAGGAGTTCACCCTCTATTTTCCGCCCGATTTCAGGAGCGACTGGATAACGGCTTACGATTTCTGGATGCGGGATCCCTTCCCAGCTTCCGCAATGTTGCCTGCCGCCGCCGCCGCCATGTCCGTTTCGCAGATGAGGTTCGTCTATGCGGAAGACGCGGTCGCAGCCGAGGTTGAAATGGAAGTGGAAGGGGAATAAAAGGAGTTTGGGGACAAGGGGGATAGTATGAAAAAACGGTTTGCAATATTAGTTGCCGCATTGATACTTTTCGTTGCCTGTGCGACGGAGGGCGACCGCCCTCCTCCTGTCCTTGAGCCAATTGCGCCCACCGTTATGAATCCAGTGGTTTTCGATGATTTTAACCACGGCTTCGCTTCCCCGTTAAACGGGCACAATGGAATTTGGGGGAATGACCTTATCGCGGCAAACCGCTTGGGGTACTGGTTTGGCGGCGTAAGTTCCGAATCCATGGTGCTTTACGACCTGCCGCCTGGCGGACAGCCTGCGCCGTTTAACAATCGTGTTAGCACTTTCGGCCTGACCAGTACCGCGAACGGCTGGGGAAGAATCTTTCAGAACAGGGATGGCACCCCAACCCCGTTGGGCGCGCCGGATGCCATTGGAGTTAGGTTCTGGGCGCATGAGATCGGCGTGGTTTTTGTCGGAGCCACCTGGGCCGTCTACATTCGCAGCGGCAGGGAAGGTGAGGAAACCATCGCCAGCCTGGAGTTCCAGATAACCGAGCCGAATCAGTGGCAGGAGTTCTTCGTTGAATTCCCCGAAGGATTCAGGAGCGATTGGATAACTGGCTACGATTTTTGGATGCGAGCTTTCACGCCCGCCGCGGAAAGATCGCCAACCGCGTCATCTGGCATGTCCGTGGCGCAAATGATGTTCGTCTACCTGGAATAGGCCGGGTAAGTGGAAGTTCTTGCAGAATTGAAATTTCGCAAGAACTCTAGTATAGAAATTGGCCACCGTTAGGTGGCTCGAAGGATATTTGCGGAGGTATCGTATGATGAAAAACAAATTGTTCGGCTTTCTGGTAGTGCCGGCACTGCTGGGAATTTTTGTGCTTGCCTTTGCCGGCTGCAATGTAGGAACTGTCATCGAAAATTTTAACATAACCTACCAAGCGAATGTTGAAGGTGGCACTATTACCGTTAGCCCTAGTGTGGCAACTGCTGGCACGACTATTAGTCTGACCGCAATTCCCGCAGGGGGTAATGTCTTTGGAGAGTGGGTTATTACCCCGCCAGTTACCATTTTGCCCAATGCGAACAGCCCGACTGCCACGTTTATGATGCCGGCAAACGATGTCGTGGTATCTGCCACCTTTGGCGAGCTTCGGTTTCCGATTATCCGACAGCCGCCTACGGGGAACGGTACTTTTATGGTCTCTCCTGACACCGATACGGTTGCGGTAGGTGCGCATGTTACCCTGACGGCCGATCCGGATCCTGGGCATGAGTTGGGAATTTGGATCATTCACCCTGCCCCGACCGTCTTTGTTAATGGTAACTTTACAACATCCCCAGTTACCTTTGTGATGCCGAACACACCCCTTACCGTGGGTGCCGTATTTATACACGAAGACGATGAGCTAGATACATTTGCGGTTACGCTTATGCCGCCAGTCGGAGCAGGGGAGATCCAGATTGTTTCCCCAGCCGATCTTGCTGCAGTGGTTCCTGGCATGTTTGTGAGCCTTATGGCTGTTCCTGGAAGCGGCTATGCGCTTACTGCTTGGAGTGCCACTCCCAATGTTGGCTTTTTACCCAGCGCCACTGCCACCACGGTTAGCTTTGTAATGCCCAGTGCCGATGTGGAAGTGTCCGTTGCCTTTGAAGCTATCCATACCCCTGGCAATGGAGTGGAATGGTTCCCGCGTCCTGAAAATCTCGTCGCCGGATCGCCTACGGCGCCTGGGACGGAAATGACCGCGTTCGATTGGTTCGCCACGCCAGGCTCATTTGACCCAGAATACACTGGTTGGAATGCTCCCGTTGCCCTTGGGTACTGGGTTTCTGGCATAGGTCTTGGGGGGTATGTATTCTATCATATGGAGGCTGAGTATCCACCGCTGGCAGGGCCGATCGGCGCACCTCACATTAACCAGCTTAGCGGTTTCTTCACGCAGCATCCCGCCAACGGTATCGGAAGGGAATTCATGACGGCAAATTTGCCCACCTCGATCCCCGTGCCTTCTGGTGCCGATGGGATTACGTTCTGGGCTCTCACTGGTGAAGAAGAGCGCCGTGTTCGTGAGCCATTGGCGACTGAAGGGGCTGCGAATCTCCAAGGAACTTGGAATTTCTTCGTTGAATGCGTTGAAGGCAACACGGCGTCCATATATTTTGAGATAGGGGAATCGTGGGTTAGGGAGAACTTTGCTTTGATATTCCCCGATGACTTTAATCCTTCGGCGATTGCGACATACGGGTTCTTCCAGATCCCGGCCGGGTATTTCGACTGGGCCTATCTGCCCGGAGATCAGTCCCCGCCAGCACCAGCCGTGTATGGCTTCTTGCGCATCAGCCGCATGAGTTTCTTCCAGTTCTAGTAAAAAAGACTTAGCCCCAGCAAGACCTCAAATCGAGGTTTTGCGAGGGGCAATTATGGGGGATGAAGATGAAGAGAAAGGCAACCGCGATGATTTCTTTTGCAGTGGCGTTCGTAATGGCGGCGGCATTGATCTCGTGCGGTGCGCCCGAGATCGTGCAAGGCCCGCCAAGGCTGGAACGGGACACTATTCCCGTCAACAGGCGCGGCGTTGCGTACAACTTCGAGTACGGCGGCACGACATGGGATGACATGGCTCTGCTTGCCCCGGGCGTTCGGTGGTTCTACAATTGGTGGATCACCATGCCCCAAGAGGTCGCGGAAGCTGCGGCGTACCACGGTCTTGAATTCATCCCCCAGGTTTGGGCTCCTTGGGAGTTTGAACCTTACCTTGAAAGGCACATGGCCGCACATCCCGAAACCCGGTTCATCAAAGGCTTCAACGAGCCAAACCTTATGGATCAGGCCAACATGACCCCGCGGCAGGCGGTCGCCGGCTGGCACCAGCTTATGCGCGCCGCCCGGGAACACAACCTTACGGTTATTTCCCCAGCCGTCAACTTCGGCACGCTCGAGAACTACTGGCTGCCTTGGGTCTGGCTTGACGAGTTTTTCGGCATCGACAGGGTGGACGAGGAAACCGGCAGGGTGATCCGAAACCGGGGTTTCCGCGGTGTGTCCTTGGACGACGTTCATGCGATTCGCATCCATTCATATA